>ERZ791601.6-NODE-6-length-242539-cov-14.298849_pt1 | contig 242539 bp, 261 predicted proteins | sample MGYA00509967_ERZ791601 | MGnify/ENA primary metagenome ERZ791601 (study PRJEB30046, sample SAMN00791930) | human gut metagenome | study: EMG produced TPA metagenomics assembly of the A metagenome-wide association study of gut microbiota in type 2...
GTTTCTTATATAAATAAATATATTAATATATTAAGATCTTAAAACGCGTGCGGGCGCGCGCGTGATCCTTATTAAGAGATCGTGATCGGACGGAAGACCGAGATCGGGTACCCTGTGTATTTTTTACGTGGTTTCCCTATCGTGTGTTCAGACCACCACTCGATGTCCAAAACCCATAGCTTCGGTGGCCGCCTCCCTGGACGGCAGACTCTGACAAGTCGACCCACACCACCAACCCGTCCGGGGACGGATTTTTATTCCAACGACAAGCTCCACGAAAATCCCCGCAGAGGGACTCACTGCTGTGTGACTCACCGGCTCCTGGACGCCTACGCCTCGAGCCGGTAATTTTTTGATTACGTGAGTTTGTTGTTATATGCGAATAGCGATTGACCGCGCCAATGGTCCAATCACTTTTAAACCCTGCACGCTAGGGCTCCAAGTCCTGGGATTGTTACCCAGGACGCTTTTTCGAAAATACCTACCGTGGTGTCTTCGACAAAGCGCAATCTAACACTGCGTGATTTATTATGTTCTGGAAAACTTTCGCCGTGGAACAGAACCGGTGAGCGTCGGCGGGGATTCCGACAATCACCACCCATTCAGGTACTCGGTAAATAACCGACCTGCCGACGGTGCTACGTCGGGCGTAGTTCGGTTTGCGAGAGTGTCGAGAAAGTCGACTGCGCACCCATGACAAAATCCGAGTTGACCGTGGCAGCGCCAGAGGACTGGGCAGCGGAGAGACGTCGTTGAACTTACCTCCGATAGTTATCGCTGATTCCGCTCTGGCGTCGGGCCAAAACTGATTCGAATTCGGCGTTGCGTCGAAAAGGGGTCTGCGTGTAGAACCGCAGACTTGGGGGATAACTCCAAAGTGGGGTGATCGGATCTTGACGGCTCGGAACAGACGAGAGGGGTGGGTACTCCCGTTGTGAAACGCCAGTACCTGGCTGATTAAAATTTACGGATTCTGCGTGAGGTATGATAAACCAAACGGAGAACTGAGATGAACAAAGACAAAGGGCAAGAGAAATCGGTTGAGATTGCTTACCGTGCTCAGGAAGTCCTGAACAATCAAACCAACGTGTACCTTGTGTTTCCCCGCGGGGGCGGCAGCAAGGTGCTCATGGTGCAAGCCGAGTCCGCACACACCGCATCCAACTTCTGGGACGGTGAAGAACAAATCACCTTGCAGGTCGATGAACTCCCCGTCGGCGCGTTTACGATTTCGGGAAATATTCAGGCCGCCCCTGGCATCCTGGGTGTGTTCAATGGGAACTGTACCTTCCAGGGCGCAGTTGTCATGAGCAAGTATTTCGTGTATATCCCGGCTGGGAAAGCACCTACTGCACATGGCCTGTCGTTGTTGCAGCAAGCCGAGCTGGGGGTTCAATCATGACCACCATCGCTTACGACGGAAAAGTCCTGGCTTCTGACAGCCAGATGACCTTAGGCGATTATCGCCTGGATATGAACACGCAGAAAATCTTCATGGCCGGTGCCAGCGATAACTGGCGTTTGGATGGTAATCAAATCGTGGCTTATGGCGTCGCTGGAAAACTGGTCGGCGTACAAGCGGTTCGTGATGCGTTGACGAGTTACAACGGCCTCACGTCCAGCCACCGATTCCCCAAAGGTATCACGCTCAAGTACATCGCGATTACGGACAAAGGTGTTGTGTACACTGGCGGTCAGTACGAAGACGATGAAGTTCCCTGGATGGCGGTTGTGCAACCACCGGTCGCGATTGGGTCGGGTTGCGAGTTTGCAATCGGGGCAATGGCAGCAGGGGTGAGTTCAGCAGACGCTGTTCGCATCGCTGCAAAGTTTGATATCAACACGGGTGGTCCAGTCCAGGAGATTTAACGTGTCTCAAAAGCCGAAGAAGAATCAGGATAAGCCAAAGCAGTTGGGTTTACGGGATACGGTTTTGACGTTGTTTGGTCAACGCAAGAAGTCCCCTCCCATCCGTATGGCACCTGAGTAAAGATTCTGGGGGTATAAGGTTCGAGGTTTGAAACCCCGCGCCCCCGCCACATTTAGCCAACAAGGCCATGATTCAAAGCAGAATGACACCGAATGTCTAACTGCGGAGAATAATCATGAACTTGTATTTGCTAGAACGAACTGACGATATCGGGTATGATGAATTTGATTCCATAATCGTGGCGGCTCCTACGGAGCAAGCCGCGTGTGCAATTCCTCCCGACCGTGGTCATTGGGATGAAGGGCTTACCCTGACCGTTACTCTTATCGGCACTACGCACTATCCTGCTGGGACCGTCGTTCATGAATCGTTCAATGCTGGCTAAACAGTGGGCTTCGGCCCACTAACCCTATTCGAGCCATGATACTTACTCAGATTGTGCGGGTTGATGTCCCGCATGAGCCGGTAGCAGCTCAGACCTACGGTAGACCAATAAATCCGTAGCAGCCAGGTACACAAAGCACCAGGTCGCTTGTACAGGATGCTTGGTATCTGACCGGTCATAACCTCATTCGATACGAGACACGTTTATGCATGAAATACTCCAGTACATCAGGATGTTGATTTCCAACGTCCGGTTCTGGGTATTCAATCATGTTTGGTTTACAGGCGATGGGTTTTCCCGCAAGGGCCCCACTTACAGACTGGCGTCTCCACGACAACCGTCCCTAGGGGACAGGCAAGCACCGGCCCATTAAGCCGCTACGCTACGCCTGTAAATCCACAATCTGATAACCGAATGGGATTGAGTTCCCAGTGTTAGGGTGACTGTGTGTCACCGTAGGCGCGGTACCTCATACGGCCGGTACGCCACGAATGCACGTGATAGCAGGTGGTGCTTGGAGACGCTAAGACCTGACCTTACGGCCAGGCTCAGAAGAAGAAGTCCATCACCTGTATTCAGAAATGAATTTAGGTTAATTATTGGAAGTGGCGAAATCACTTACGTGATAACTTAGTAGTATGCAACGAACAATACCAGAGTGACTTTACGAGGTTACTGTGGTATATGTCGGTGCGCCGGGCAACGTGTTGCCGCAGATAGGCCCGAGGGAGCTGACTGCACTAACACACGCCGGGATGCACCGGCACCTTACAATGGCTTTGTAGCTCAGATAGGTAGAGCAGCCTCTTTGAGGAAGGTCGCCGGTTCGAGACCGGTCAAAGCAAGAGCAGCGAAGTTAGAGGAATTAACACCCGACTCATAATCGGATATTTCGACGGTTCGAATCCGTCCGTTTGCTCGCCCCATTTGTGTTATCCTTATCCCGAAGGCATTCGAAATAAGACGCGTATCCACACACGGGTCAAGGGTAACACGAACCACTTCCGCGGTCACCGTGTCCATTGCCGCCTACCTGCATGGGCTGTCCTCCGACACGGTGACTTCGGGCCAACTTACAGGCCAGGGCCGTTTGGGTTTTTCTTACGCATCCATCCAGAGCCACCTCGCGCCCTAGTCTGTATACCCCTTTTCTGTTCCTGGTTTGCCAACTAAATCAATTAAGCCTGGTGCGTTGCCCTGGGAACAGAAAAACTTATTCGGTTACACACCGAACCCACCCACGAGGGATATGTCGTGGACTACCAATAGAAGCAGCAATAGTAGAAGTAAGAAGGAAAGCAACATGTTTACAGTTAAACGTGTAATTGATGGTGACCGTATCATTACCGAACATGAAAAAGTTCGTATCGGTGACCGTAAGTCTCGTGTATTCCGCGAGGCATTAAAAATGCTCGAGAACGAGCGATTCGACATTGTTGTCGATGATGATTTTTTAGCAGTTAATCCAGGATTAAAACGCGTCGCCGCCGACGTACCTGATCCGATTACAAAGCACCCGTCCGATTATTACAGTTGGGTGACTCGAATGCAAGAAGATCAAAAATCGGGTCATCTGTATCTGAAACAGCTTTTCCCTAATCTTGTTATTCCCGACTTGGACGACATTGAGCTGTTTAACTGCAATGTGCGTGACTTTATCAGCTATGTGCTGGATGATAAAGGTAATGCTGTTCTGATACTGGAGACGGGTTCACGTATACCCGATGCTGTGGATAACATTTGTGGTGAAATCGTTGGTTACGGTACACCCCCAGAGAAATTAGGTTGGTACAAACCGTCGCCTGATAGCGATATGGCGATTATTGTCTACACTCAGGAAGAACTGCAACAAGCCGAATTAGAGCCTGGTCCATCTATCGAGTTCACTGATGTCCAGGAACACTCACAATGGGTTAATGGTGAATGCGTTGTTACTGTTTTAAAAGGCGCACGCCCTGGCGACCGGTCAGTCGATGAACTGATTGGCGCAATGTGCATCGAAGAAGAATCTGGATACGATCCTGATAACCAGATCAGTACCGGTGCGTTGTACGAACTGTTTTATAAAGGCGACGAAGTCTACGTGGTTAACTCTCACGGTAAGACTACCGACGCCCTTCGCTGAATTAGCTAACGCCCAGTAGCTATGTTCCTGACGATTAGCCCTCGTCTGACCTTGTAAGACCTTGTAGATTTACATGCCAACACCAGGGAAGTCCTCACTCTTCGGAGTGAGGACAACTCTTTTATTTTTTTTTTGTATTCCAAATATACACAGATAGATATTACCTAAGTGAGATGAGAAAGCCTCATCTGAATTCTCCCAACTCGACTATAAAAGGTATGCATCATGTACAGACCAAGTAATCCTAGCGCTATCGAAGGATTAAACCAGGATGGCTTCAGCCTCGCAGAAGCAACCCGCATTCGACCTTTCTTACCTCGCAGATTCTTCCCTTTCGGTTCGTTATACAGAACGAACTTTGACGCCTGGGAAGCGATACGTGCTGTAAAAGATGCGCTACAGTACAAGAACTTCGAATTCCGATTTGTGTTCAAATGGGGCAACGGCGAATTGCTCCACTACTTCGGATTCCAACAGAATGAGTTCATTGAGTACACCTCACCTACGTACCACACCAAGTTCCTAAGCATTGAGTTTGTTCGCCACTTCGGCGATGCACTCTTTACGGAACGTGCGGAAGATGAAAACCATGGACGTAGGCTGGTGTTAACGAACGGTGCATTACGCATCAAGATGAATCGTTTACGGGAAGCGTATAACCAGCTCATCAATCCTGAACCGGTAATGTTTCCAACAGTCGCAGATTTGAACGTTACACCACTCCAGCTACCTGTGGATATAGACAAACCAATCCTGGCAATCAGAGCACTGCAGGCAGGTTACGCAAACTGGTATAAAGGGCACAGTCTCCCGAACACCAGATTGAACATCGAACCGTATGAGTTGTGTTTATTCTTAACTCTACGCAAGCGGTTTGAGCCGAATAACTTAGACTTGCGTTATTTAGCGACTCCTGATGTTGGAACCTATTATCCTGCGAATTGGATGGTTGCGGCAGTCCTACCGGACGGCGAGATGGTCGGTAGCATCGTTTATGGGACTCAACAGTTACCTTCTCCGTTAGCACCACCGAAGGATTCTATATATCCGTACGCTTCCTGGTACGTTGGCAGTAACGGAGCTAGATGGTTGGTACTCCACGTCCCTGCGGAAGTTTATAATTTGTTTCCACGTGAGCAATGGCTTAGCGTGTACGATTTTCAGTTTGGTTAGTAGTCGATGCTTTTGAGGGAACTTCGGTTCCCTCTTTTTTTTTTTCTTTTTTCACGACTGCCTCAGAATCTTATAGGAGGAAGTTACCATGATTACGCAGTGCTACTACCAGACGAAAGATTTATTTAAAGCATTGGAAGAAAATAAGCTACCCACGACTTTAAGACCGCAGTGCAGTTATTCAAGAATGCTTGCAAGTGAGGTCTTTCCAGTGCTAATGCAGTTGCCCCAATTCCAGCCGTGGCTCGACTCGCTAGATGTGGTAGAGGCTGTGGCTATCTACACTGGGTCAGACACACCAACAATAAACACAAGCGAGTGTTTATCCCGTAGCGAATCGTCGGCGTTAAATGAAATGCCGCAATTAATGCCTTCTTTATTCGAATCGATGTGTGCTGCAGTTATGCAGAAACGACTACCTTATGAGGAAGTATTCGCCATTGTGTTAGACAGCATCCACGCAATGAATTATAAACACTACAAAACCCTCGGAACCTTACACTGACTTTTTTACGGCAGGCACCTATCTTGTAGGGAGTCTGTGCTGTAATAGATTCCAAAGGAGATGCTCGATGAAAAACAAACTGCGTCCGCTGGACGTGATTATGGCGCATCCGGATACCCTCAAGAAAATTAAAGTGGTCAATGAACTTGACCGTGGTCTCCTGGATACTATTCAATGGGGTTTTACTTTCCACCCCGATGAAGAGAACAACACGCGTCAATTAGATGTTTGCGACGGTGTAGAAATTGATTGGTCTTCTAACGAAGGCTTCAACGATGTCGTCGATTATGTCAAACAAGCCACCGTTCCACCTGTGTTTCCCGTAGCGGGTTTAGCGGAACACACAATTTCTCTCCGCCGACTGGTTAACGCTCAACCGGAAATCGTGCGTGAAGGTGAGGCGTGGACGTCAGGTATTACCCATCATCTTAAGGATGTGCTGGGTGTTGCCGGTTAAAAAAGAAGAAGTACCTCTACTTGCGTAGAGGTACGGAATCTTTCTTTTTTTGTTACGACTTGAAGCGTCCACCGTTCATGTAGTTCCAACGGTTTCCGATGTTGTCGTTGTGGACCAGACAACGCTGCATTTTCGGCAAGGTGTCTTCGAACATTTGACCTGCGTCCGAGTAACCTTCAATAACGTTTCTGAAGGCACCGAACTCCATACCATTTTCCAGTTTACCAGAGTCCATGTCGAAGATCATGGTGTTGTAAATATATTGCTTAACAGCCATGACTGCCAGCTCACCTACAACCGGATAGAATGCTGGTTTGATTTCGTTCATCTCCTGGGACAGTTCGTACTTCACCACGAGTTTGGTAGAGTAAACGAACATGCCTGGGTCTTTGATACGAATGGTATTCGGACCGAGCACCTCAACTTCTGGCGAGGCGATACGTGGCATCGCCGATTGGCTATCAACCACTTGTTGGGTGGATGCTAATACGCCAGAGGTGGCACCGTCCAGATATGAACCTGCGGGAGGCATGGTGTACGCCTGTCCGGCAACGGGTGTTACAGAAATGTGGGCATCCAGAATAGGACGACCGCCTGTTTTGATGTCGTCGAGATAATACACGCGACTGAAATAATCTTGCGTGTCGTTATCCCAAGGGATGCCTTGCAAATCTACTTCTTGATACTGCCCCATTCTTGAGATTTCAGGGACCAGAATCTCACGAATAACACGCTGTTGGATTTCGTTATCTACAGAGCTTGCAATTCCCAGTAACTTGAGGTTTTCTGGAACAAAAGCCGCCTGTAGAATCGGGGCAGGGATATGCTGTCTGATTTTACGCAGACAGTAGTCGATAACATTCATTCTAAGGCTCCTATGAAGCTCGTAGGACAACTCATACCATCGGGTAATGCTATCCCATTACCTGACATTAAAATACGTTTTACGACCTTTATGTGCGCACCATACTCGAAGAAATTTTGCATAGATATTATCTTCGTGAATTATCCTTAAGGAGCATTTCTCGATGACGCGCATGTTCTTTAATTTCTCTCCAGGGACAAATGAACAGATTGTGCCTGCGGACACGTTACTGTGCGCGATACAAGAAGTCATTTATCCCGGCACGCATGAGTTTCCACGTGAGTGGACACGCATTGCCGAAAGTTATTTTGGCACGGAAGCGTGGTTTGTTATTTCGGCGTTGGGCCGAAACCATCGCTATCCCTTTCATTACAAAAATGGAGTTGTGCAAACGTGGTCAGAATATACCTCGAACCAGCTGCGGTTCATTCTAGCTTCTGGGGGCCTGTCGATGCTTCCCAGTACGCTACCGCTCTGCGGATGAGCCAAAAAGAACGCGAGATGTTAACTGTACAACTGTTACACACTGCGCTCGAAGATATCTTTTACTCCGTTCCGGAAATGCCTAATGCACGTATGGAACCTTTGCTGGAACCTTATACTGACGCTTTTAATCTTACGATGATGTTGGTGGCTGACCAGATCATACTCCCACCGAAAACAGTTCCTGTGGAACGTACATATGTTTCCAGTGGCGGTTTGGGTGCCCCGGTTAATAAGACGAAAGAGACCGTAGCGATTTTACGTTCTACCGAATATCTTATCGGATTGGCATTCGAAGACTGTTACAACAGTTTCCTGGACAGTATCCATGCACTTGTGGAGAATGCTGTGAAGGCCACCAACCAGCCGTTTAATCGTTATGCGACGATTAAACTGGAACCACACATAACCCATCGTGGGCAGGTGCAATCTTTGGAGTTGCAAATTGGAGAAGACATCAGATTCATCCACTACCGCCAATGCTTCCCAAACAAACGATATCGTCCGTCTGGTACTGATCGATCACATCGCCTCGACGGCATACGTCAGGATATTGAATGACCCCAGCGACATCATGTTCAGCATGTATGATGTTAATACGGGGTTGAAGCATATCATTCTCTGTATGCTCGAATACATGATTCCGACATTTACAGAACACGGTACGTGGGACGTAGAAACAGTCTCACTGATTGTTAGGTGTTATCGTCCCAGAAGTCATTCGCGGGAAATCCACACCATCGCGTCACACGTTCATCGTGCTATCTGTGAGGAAATGGGCATTCCTCCGAAAGGGTATCGGTATCATTATAATCAAGCAGACAGAATTCTCCGTTTCATTCCACGTAAGGTAACAGATGTCTATGATGACGGTTTATACTGAGTTCGTGCGATTGACTTGCCGACTCACCGCACTCGTCAAAGAGAATCTCGGCATCGATTACCAGGATGCTGCGGTAGAGCTTGACGACTATATCGAGCAAATTGTTCGGTTGCATGTTCTGCGGAAAAAATATGGCGTTATCGATAGCATGATACGCCAGTTCTTTATGGAGTATGTTCACGATAACCCAATCATTACTCCAACCACGTCGGCAAAATACTGGGCTCTTTGTCGATTTGAGTTGTTGATACGGGACACCGATTGCATCTGGCAAGCAATCGACGAGGACATGACTTATTTACCACAATCCGACTTTCTCCTTTGGCATGTAGGAGATGGTGTCTGGAAAATGTTAACTACAGGGGTTACTTACAATGATTGAGCGATCTCATTTTTATATCCCCGGCTATCAGTTATTGGCTGGGCCGTTAACGGAGTTTTCGCCAAACGATGTGCTCCGCGAAGTGAATGACGATTTGAACTCGATAATCAATACCGCCATGAGCTTCGTGGAACGTGGAACCATTGGTAGTGAGTTAAAGTTTATGATGAACAACACCTTTGGGTTTGTTTCTCGTACGCTGAATGCACACGGCGTTGTGCTGGAAAATGAGCAAGTAATCACCTATGGCACTGCAATTCAAAACATCGGCCGAGCGTATATGACTGCTGTGTCACAGTCTCCTTATTGGTTTACTCACTACGGTCGTTGGGTCGGTGCGCAATACACAACGCGTAATCCATCGGATGTCGAATTCTTACTGGATTATAACGGTGGTGATAAGTTCCCACAGTTTGCCAGCCAGGAAGCGTACGAGCGCATCACACCACAACTTCTGCCGGTTATCGATTTGCTTATCGGTAATCTCGGAGGTCGTGTATGAGCGTTCTGTTTGATGTGGCTGATATTGCGAACCAGTATAGCGCGACTCGGTTTTACGAGCATGTTCGTGAAGCGGCATTGCGTGTACTGGAAGCCAGTAACCTGGAGATTGATGAAACACAGATACGTGATTTTTATCAACGTTTTGCGTTTGCGTATATCATCGGTGTGAAAACTCGTGACCCTTCGACGATGGTTGATTTGTTACAGGAAGACACGCTTGAACCTCTGGGCAATTGGGAGCTGGTGACCGATGGTCTGTCCGTTGACCAGTTCGCTAAGGAAACGTCCGTCGATACGACGTTTCTGGCAGCACAAGGTTCGCCCGAACAACATCAAGCAGCCTTCGGCGCTGCGGTAAGTTTGCTGGTCGAAGAGTTAACAAACTTAACTGGTTTTGCTGGACTGATAGAGTCGCTGTATCCGGGGCGATATCAAACGTATGTAGGTGATAGTTTTAACGATGTGGTGTTAATCTGCGAATGAAACTGTACATGACCATAGGCGAAGTCTTCAAATATGAGTCGTTGTTGGCACGGGCCGAGATTGCTGATACTAGCGAGATCGAGCCCGCTGTCGCTTATTTGTTTCTGGCCAGTTACGCTGAATTAACGGTACGTTCTATTGTTAATGGGCTAGGTAAGGGTGAGAACTTTCTTACTTTTATTCCCCCAGACCCTGCGTTGATACTGGAACAATTGCGCGGGATGTGGGGTACTGAAAAGGTACTGCCTCTAAACTGCTACAACATGAGCAGTGGGATTAAGGATGATGTTCGGTTCTATGAAATCCTTTCCGTGATAGAACGTGTGTGGGGCATGGCTGGCTTGACTCCAGAAGACGGAGCAAAAAAGACAAAGGTTTCACTCCTTATGAATGAAATTGGCAACGCACTCATCTGTGTTGAATGTTAAGGAGTACGAATGATCTACAAGGTGATCGCCAACCACTTGATTAATGTGGACTTGGGGGTCGTGGGGTATCTTCCGGACGGTATGCGGTTTTTGGATTTGGTGGTTGACACCGTAGTCCGCCTACCGCGTATCACCGTGGAGATACCCGTAAAAGAATTGGACCAGGACGAGATGCACGAACTTATACGTGAAACGCTGACCAGCTACACGTACGAGTTTCGTTGCATGTTACCACGCACCGATCTTACGTTCTTGCACGACTTCTTTACGTTACTGACTGACGAGTACCGTCGGTGGAAGTTTAATGTTGCAATGGAAGCCAGCACCGAATCGCATTTTAACGGTCTGACACCATTGTTAGATTTAGCGTTGATGTACAAAGAGCAAGACAGTTCACACTGGGTTACGCTAAAGCATTACACGTTGGATCTAATGGCGACCGCCGTAACGGAAGCAGTTATGGCGCATTATGTTGAGCCGGTGAAGATGTTCTTAGAGGCGCATAATGGCGCTATCCGTACATTGGTTCTCAAGGTGGACTTCCCGAAAACACCAGTGACCAATGCTTTGGATATGAGGCTGCTTATTGATGTTCCTGAGGAGGAATAATGTTCGATTTACGCACACTGGTCGCTGGGCAAAAAGTTAACATTGTTTACGACACCCCTTTGAAAGGGCAAGAGACGCGTGTAATTATTCTGGCAACCGGCGTTGGCTATGAAATGGCCAAAAGCTATATGGATGTGATGGCGGAGCAGAAGAATATCTACTCATCCATCGTCTCTCAGCCAGAAGATAACGTGAACAAATACACGTATCTGATTTTCAAAGGTGTTGACGGCAAACCCAAAGTCGCTGCCGATGCCTGGATTCGTGATGTTCAGATTATCGAAAACACGAAGGTGCGTTTCACCGTCACTCTGGATAACAAACAGGAGATTGACGACCTTAAACGCGCCCTGGCTGCCAATGGTTTCAATGATGTCGATTTTGAAATCGTTGAGAGCATTGCCGGTTAAAGTAATCCCACTCTTCGGAGTGGGTTATTTTTTTTTCTTTTTTCACGTATCCCGCAAGTCTTATAGCTGAGTAAAAACCAAGGGGCCAGACGTGGACTACAATTCACCATTTCGTCTTAGTCAAGACGAGTATCATCGCGACATTGACGTTATCGATGCGTACTACGAACAACTGGCGCTCTACATTCATACCGTCACCAACGGGAAATATTCTTTGGAGTTCTGTCGACAGCAGGTCGAAGAAATGTTCCAACCTGGTGGTGAGTTAGTACACGAATTCCCCGTGTGTAAGATGTGGGTGCGCAATCAAAAGACCGGCGATCGCGAAGAAAAATACACCACGGTAGATAAACTGTTCCGTACAGTGATTGATAAGCAGATCATTTCTGCACCGTCGTTGACTTTCTATTTGCCGGAACACGTAAAGCGTTCTAAGCTTGCCGAATTTACCGCAGAGAACGTGCGTAAGCGTGCGGTGGTTAAGAAAGAGATGTATGCGGCCGGTGCTGCAGGCAACGAAGTTTTACGTATTAACAAAAAGAACGAACAGAACGCTGTTAAAACGCTGAACAACGGGATGTCTGGTGCATTCTCATCACCGTACACGGTAATCTTTAACCAGTCTTCGCACTCTGTATTGACGTCAACCTGCCGTACGGCTACATCGTTCGGTAACGCTGGCAACGAACGTCTACTGGGTGGTAATCGTCACTACGATACACCGTCCCGTGTTATCGATCACTTACTGTCTATTGGTACACTGACTAACTTTGCGGAGTTCAAGAAGTGTATGGAACTCTATAACCTCCACTACCCAACTGTGGACGAGGTTATGGAAGTGGTTACGTACTCTGCAGACTTCTATTTCCGCAATGATGAAGGACTGGAGTTTATCCGCCACTACGTAGGTAACTGTAGCCCATTAGTGCGTGCTGCGTTTGTCTACATGGGCGACTTCTATCACTTGGCAAAATACAACGATGAATTCATGCGTGGGTTTATCGGTGCGCTGATTGCTGAGGAGATGGAAGACGAGATCACAGATTGGGACGCCGCCGAGCGCTCCATCGACGGCGATATGCAGATTATTATCTCGCAGTTCCGTACTGATATCGTACCGTTAGGTAAGTCGTTCTCTGACGTTAAACTCAAAGACGAAAATACGAATAAAGCGGAACCGTGGGATAAGCAGGAAAAATACAAAGAGCTGATTCGCTCAGCTGTGTATCTGCAGAAAACCATCGGTAAGTACGCGTGCTTGATTCGTAACATCCTGACCACCAAAAACCTGCCAATCAACATTGCCAGGATGCCCGACGTAGTTCGTCGTGTTGGTGTGGTATCTGATACCGACTCCACGATGATGACTGCACAGTGGTGGGCACAGTGGTATACCGGTCAGCATTACGGTCGTGAAGCTACGCGCGTATCGGATGCGATGATTTATATCGCAACCCAACACTTACGTCATCTGATGGCGAGTATGTCGGCGAATATCGGTGTGGCGAAAGAGCGTCTGTTCTTGTACGCAATGAAGAACGAATTTAAGTTCGACTCCTTTGCGTTAACCACGAAAGCAAAACACTATTTCTCCATCATCACTGGCCAGGAAGGACAATTGAAGTCCGACCCTGAGTTAGAAGTTAAAGGTGTGTCTTTACGTACGTCGAACATACCGCCGGTGGTCATGAAAGAGTTCAAACGCACGATTAAAGAACTCTGTGAGATCGTGGCACGTGGTGACAAGATTAAGATTCTGCCTCTGCTGGAAAAGGTTGCTGCAATTGAGCACGTTGTGGTGGATTCTATTCGCGCTGGTAAAGCAGGCTACCTGAAAACAACCAACGTCAAAGACCGTAGTGCGTACTCTGAAGATGATGAAAAGAGTTACCACTACCATCGCATGTACAACGCTATCTTTGGACCGAAGTACGGCTACCTGGACGAACCGCCTTATGACGCCGTGAAGCTTCCGGTAAACCTGGAGAACAAAACAGCCGTTAAAGAGTGGCTGGAAAACATTAAAGACCCGATGATTAAGACCACCGCAACACGGTGGTTCGAAGAAAACAACTATCGTACCTATCGTACTCTGATACTGCCAGAGTTCCTGGTGGAAAACTTCGGCATTCCGCCGGAGCTGATTGATGCTGCAGACACACGTCGAAGCGCATTCTCCACAGTAGAACCTTACTATCACATTCTGGAATGTCTGGGTGTGTTCATGATGGACAAGAACAGAACTCGTCTGCTTTCGGATTACTACGGTGAGTCTGTAGATTCCGTCAAGGAAGAATTAGGTAGTGGTGAGTACGTTAAGAAATCTGAACGTGATGGAGAGGAAGAAGATGGGGAAGAAGCGGAGGAGTAAGAATAAGTCACGATCGTGTGTACCACAAACAATAACCGTTACGTGGGTGGACCCAGCACCGGTACCGACGGCGTTACTCAATCTTTGGTTATCTTATCTAAAGGATGAACATTGTGTCGAAACGAAACAGTAAAGCAAATAACTGGGGCTGGCGACAGCTCTATTTGCACAGCCAGCCTAACCTGGTACGGCAGCATGTGTTGTCTTTGCCAACGCAGTTTCAAACACTGGCATCGTGTGAAGGTTCGGTGTCGCCACGCGACGATCGTTGGAAAACCATGAAACCGGTTGTGTCTATTGACAAGCAATTTGACAATCCTCTCGACGGTTGGTTTGCAGCAATAGGCGGTTTAAACGTGCGAGTGGAAGGGTATGTATCGAAATAGTGGGAAGTCCACAGAGATGATAACCGCAATCCGTCGCGACCTCGAAGAACGGGGTTGCGTGGATATTGAGTTACATCAAGCAGGCGAAACGGTGCATATCACGGCATTGGATGCCAAACGGAAACGTAGTATCGCTGTGTGGGGTAAACCATACGCAAGTGATTTTACGGAGACGATAAAATAAAAAAAAGAACTACACACCGAAGTGTGTAGTTTTTGTATATAGTATGAATACTCGAAAGAGTGTTCGCGAGGAGAGAGTAAGTCTTATTTTTCTTCTAGCTCTGTCGTCAACGGGATAATCAAATCCCGTTGGATAAAGTTATAGAAGGATTTGGTCAAACGTGTGAGGACTTTAGAGTCCACATAACGCGCCAAATCAACCAACAACGTACGTTTGTGTTTCTCCATATTCCCCTGGTTGTATTGAAGACAAAACAGTGCCCAGTACCAGTTCACCATGTTCTGGTGCCAGGTGTTCTGCAGTGTTTGACCTGGTTCTCGAAAGACAATCAGTTCCAGTGCTGTGTGGCCTTCTTCATCAGGGTGTTGGAAGAACAACGGGATGTTGTTTAAGACTTGTCCCGGTAACGGGTTGGCAGCCAGTAGTTTACTACGGATGCCTTTTGCGTGCTTCACAGCTAAAGCTTGAAGCGGCGGAACAGGAATGACACGTAATGTTTCATCCGGTTCAATCTCTTTCCCGAAGGCTATCGCGCGATGTATATTTACAAAGGCGATATCCATGTAGCTCGGCAACATGCGAGAGATCACATGTCGTTGGAGATACACAGGTGTGGCAATAGGTTCGGTACCGTGACTGTAGTGCTGCTGGCCTTTGACATATTGCCAAAGCAAAGCAACCAGGTTGATTTCGATCACCGTAACACCTCGGGGCCGTCCGTCACCGAACTTCCAATTGAGGTTGGTATACTCATGGTAGAGGTAACGGGCGGGGGTGTAGTCGCGGAACGAAAGGTCTGGATTTACTGGGCGGGCTACGAGAGAGATTACCTCATCTTGGCCCTGGATAAACTTGCTATTAAAGATTTGACCGTACTCACCAACAGACGTCAAGCGTAAGGCGTTACCGATCTGAACAAGCTTGCGACGGCAAGCCCATTCGATGTCTTCGTACTCTGGTTCACCGGCATAGCCGATGGCAGACAACACCTGTTGCAACAAATGGCCATTACCAGCACTGCGATTAAGCTGTTCGAAGTAGTTGCGTATACGCTGGCTGTTGTTTTTTACGTGAGCCGCTAATGTTATAGCGGAGGGGTCCGTGCTGTGACCCTTTATGGCCACTTGGTTTAACTCGGCTTGGCTGAACATGGCAGACTCCTTAGATTCCACATAGGAAGTCAGTCACAGTCAAAAATATCTCAGATTGATATTATCTATGTGACAGTTCACGAGAAATGTCTGGACTATGTGCCTTGTAAGTAAGCGACGGCATACTTGCATTCCATGAAATTACAGGCAGATATTATCTCTGCGAACCGAACTATGATTGCAATCACTATTAAGGAATATTTAAAATGGTAAAAATCGTTGACTCTAACAACAACGCTCAGCAGAACAACACTCAGACTCAAGACACCGCACCACTGGGCGGTCTGGGCAACGAGACTGTAAAAGTGCAAACTGCTGTGCCGGGTACTTCTACTGTCAGCCAATTCGATAACGCATTTGGCATCCGCAACATCAGCACCTATGCAATGCACTTCGTCAACCTCCTGGACGAGCTGAAGAAAAGCAACGAATACCTCAACGCATTCCGCTGGGGCACCATCGCCGGCGTGGGTAACGAAATGGGTTCCGCGGCGTATGTCGCAGGCCAATGGCAGGGCCACTGGCTGTACGGTATCATCTTCTTTGAACGCGGTCAGTCTCTGCGTCTGAAAGAAACTACCAACAACGGCCAGGAAGACTACTACACCATCACTGAACTGTTCAACAAAGACGTGCTGGCAGTAGTACAGAAAAACATCATGGAAGCGCATGGTCTGACCAATGCGAACTTCATGATCATCAACTCCGTACCAGACCTGGGTAAAGTTCTGGATGCTGAGTGGGCACGTACTCTGATGGGTCAGATGATGATGGGCATCTTCGGTCGTATCGCAGGCTACCTGGGTACGCTGAACCTGCGTAAGCATGACCGTTATCAGGCTGCAGTAATGCCGCTGGAAGATGGTGCGGTTGTTGATGCTAACGGCCACGCACAGCGTGCTGATTTCGCAATCACCGTTGAGCACAGCCCAAGCAACGTAACCGACGCCACTCCGACTCTGCTGGACACCAATCAGGTACAGGTGTATCCGCGTGTATCCGGTACCGGTTTCGTCAATATGCGTTTCACCGGTCAGAAGCCTGTCGTTAACGGCGTCTACGACCTGAAACAGCTGCAGGCTGAAATCGTAGTAAGTCTGATCGATTCTCAAACTGAAGGTGCAATGGCACCGTATGAACGTCAACTGCTGCTGCTGGCTGCATTTGCAGAAATCGCGGCAATCGGTGGCTGGCGTGACCTGTTTGTGAAACGTCTGAACAAACAAGATCGCAAGTTCTCCCGTGTGGCAGAATACCTGTCCTGGGGCGCTGACGCTCGTCCTGACGTATCCAAAATCGACGGTAGCCGTGAAGCTATCGAAGGTTGCCTGGATATGTTCGCACCGCGTGAAGCAGCACTGGTAGTTAGCCATCGTGCCGGTAACGGCCTGGGTGGTCTGTCTACTTTGCTGTCTGAAATTGCGGTCGGTTACGACAACTCTCTGAAACAGCTGCTCGCTATTCTGAATTCCATGTCCCCGCGTGATCAGAACGGCGAAGTTGTTGCAGCGACCAGCTTCACTGCAGTATTTGCTTCTGCACTGAAAGCACAGCTGGGCGATGCCTTCAATGGTACCATCCATTGCAGCCACATCGTGAAAGCAGCCGTACCGACTGTTTCCGGTGTTTACACCGGTACTGCACAGAAACGTAGCTTCCAGGATATGGACCTGATTTCCGTTGTTACCAAACTGGGTGATAACGCGAACGACGTCTATAGCTACCTGAACGCACAGTCCTACAGCCACCGTGAACTGAACGAGCGTCAACAGCGTATCTACATGCTGAAACTGGCCGCTTCTCTGTTCGCATCCAAAGCACCGCAAGCTACCGGTGAATCTCTGGATATGGCTATCAACCCGATCTTCGGTAAATGCCTGCTGGACTTCGTCCGTAACAACTGCACCTGGTCTATGACTGGTGTAAATGCCTACAACACGATGGCGACCTCTCTGTTCTTCAACAACGGTGGGGAAGACTTCACGCTGTCTGGCAACGGCCTGTCTGCAAGCGGTTCCGATTTCGGTCTGGGCGTGACTCTGAGCAACTTCAAACTGTAATCGAATCGGTTACTGAGTAGTTAGGAAACGGACGGGGGCTAACGCCTCCGTCCTTCCCTCTTTTTTTGTTGAGGTTGACAGTGTGAGAAAGGTACCAAAATTCTACGGAATATCCGGCCGGTTGGTTAGTCAGGATAACTATTTGTCCGATTTGCAAATAGAAGCTGCTGCCAAAGGTATTAAACCACCCACTATTATTAACGATGTCGCCGTTAACGGGGATGCGATCGAGGTTGCTGAACTTATCGATCGCATGGTACAGAACAGAATCGTTGACGAAGAACTGAACTCTGCACCGATTTGTAGTTTGGATTGTCCGGCACCGATCGCGCATCGTTACAATCTTGGTTGTAAGTGTCCGACGTGTGGCTATGTTGTAACTGAACATCGAATTGAATCCGATGTCTGGTTACGTGCACCTGATGAAATGGGTAACTTCGTCAACCCACGATTCTGGGCAATGTTCAATGCTTTCTTTAATAGCAAGTTGAAGAAGTTTGAACGTAACAAGGTCACTATCGAACGCGGTAATGACTTGATGATGTGGATGATTGACCCGTATTACCGTATAGAAGAACCAGACGGTAAACGCGCACATGCTGTGAAACGTGTATTGGAAGAACACGGTTTCGTTCGTGGCTTGCGCAATCTGGTCGATAACCACGTTAGTATCTTTAACATCCTTACCACGCCAGAAGCCTGGAAGGAAATCTTCGCACCTAATCGGCATAACGCCGCTGAAGGTGAACGCTTACGTTTACAATGGAAGGAGCTATTCGAAACGCAACGACACGCATTCTTCCCAAGACACTTACCGCTAATCTCCTCTAAACTTATCGTTACTGAGGAAGGTCGTCGCGGTGTCATGGTAGACCCAGTGTTCACGGGTGCTATTGACGCGGTGAAAAATATCGCGTTGCTCTATACGCGGCGTAAAGCGATCGAACCACGTTTTCTGATTAGTCGTGCTTTGAAGGCGAACCGTCAGCTAACGTACTTCCACATGGACTTCCGTCGTGAGTCTATGGAAGGTAAACCGGGTGACTATCGTGCGAAATTGGGTTCTACCCATATTCCGTTCGGTGGTCGTGCAACCATCTCACCTATCTCAGAACCACACGATGCCTGGAAGTTAAAAGCACCATGGCGTTGGATGGTCGGGTTGATGTCGACCCACATCGAGAACAAACTGCTACGACGGGGTTATTCGTCACGGCAATGTGAACGTATCGTTGCAAAAGCGGCAATGCAGTATGACCCGCTTGTAGATGAAATCTTTAAAGAGCTAATTCGTGAATCCCCAGGCGGTCTTGGGATCATGGTCATACCGCTACGTAACCCAACGCTGGTACAGTTGTCTATTCAGACGCTGTTCATCGACGAAGTTGTTACCGATGTTAACCAGTGTTCGCTGCGTATCTCTGACCGTGTGATAAAGATGGCTAACGGTTCGAAAAGAGCCCCATCGGACGGGAAACCTCTGATGCGTATTCTCCTGAAATGCTGGGAAACCCTAAAGCGTATCTACCAGAAATGGGGACGAAAGTCTGAAACAACAGATACGATGGCCTACGCTAAACAATACTGCTAACGGTTGTGATAATGGGTAATCAGCAGCGAAGCCTCGTGAGAGGAACGTTCAACGACTATCGCTGAAATGCGAGTAGGGGTCCCAGTGGACTTCGAAGTGGGAGAACACCTAAGGCGATAGCTATGGTGAAGATATAGTCTGTGCCTTATCGAGAGATAAGGAGGGTGTCTTAGCACACCTGCTGTATACGGAAACGGTATACGGTGGACAAACAGGATTTCGATGGCGACCAGTTCCAGGTACGTTTGCCAGTCGATGAAACTGAGATGAAGTTGGCGCTCCAATTCCGTCCAGATAACGGCTTTATGTCTTCTACTGATGTGGACCGCGTAGAACACGGCATGGTTTTACATAACGAGCTAATCAGTATGCAGAACCAGTTCCTTATTGAAGCAGATGAGGATGATGAAGAAGGCATTCCGTTGGAAGCGGTGATGGGCTAATAGGAGTATTGTAATGTGGCTACAAGGTAGCACGGTGTGGACGAAACAGACCGAAGGTAGCGGGGCACTCAGCGTATTCAAAGAATCGTTTTCGCTGTCTAGCCTGGCACCCGATCTCGTTGACCGTGTAAAAGAACATTGTCAGGACTTAATCTCACTGGAGCGTTTCCGTGAAACATTCAGTACCGCACGTAAATTACGTTATAGCGATGCGGTAGAGATGGTAAGACAGATCGAAGAGTTGGGTGAATTCCAGTTCGCCAATGCTGCTTTACAGCCATTCCTCGTTGCCATGCCGGAATATCGTAAGTTGTATAATGACGGTATGGCGACTGGTTATGAGAACGGCTTTTCGCGGTTGGATGTGTTCAAAGGCAATGCGTATATGCGTACCGATGACCACTTCCGCGAAGCAACATCGGGCATTTCGACGAAGTACGATGAAGATAAGATTTGGCAATGGGCTACCAATGAAGATCGTGCAGTACGACTGAGTCGAATCGATAAAGTGGATATTCAACTTAACTGGGCACGCATGTCAGCTTTCGACTGGGAAGATGGTGATCCCTGTTCGGAACTTGGCGCGACGTGTTAAAAAGATGGGGCTTCGGCCCCTCTTTTTTTCTTCACTGGGGGCTGTATGCAGCATCCTACCTTGAATTTGACAGGAGCTAACATGATTGCGGTAGGAACCTTATCCACACGTGGCTGGGCACGTACACCCCAGGAAAAGGCGCGTGAGCTGATGAACCATTACACCGAGTCTGGCTATAGCCAATCGGTGGTTTATCGTGGGAACATTAAATCACTTGCGTATACGCAAGCTGTGTTTGCACAAGATCCCGATGGGATGGTTGCCCAGATTAAAATGGATTTGGAGAACCTCTACGGGAACGTATTTCCTGCTGGCGTTGAAGTTGAAACCAGCTGGGAGTTTTTAAAAGATTCAGATGTGCGTTACCGCATCTTCATTAGTGTCCGTGTGCAAGAAGTTGTAGACGGTGAATGGTACGATGTTGAGCGGTACGTGGATACCGAGTCGAGTGCGATTGAGGATATGTAATGAGCCAGGAACCTACATTTAACGGTGTACCGTTAAGCCAGATGAATGAGCAGATGCGCTTTGAGTATAACAAACTCAAAGAGATTGAAAAGGATTTGGCGGAAAGCCAGAACGTCTGTAGCGTCTTCACCGAAGCACAGTTCCGACGTCAGGGCTTACCACTGTTGTCCGGGATGCTTGATGGTACTTTTAACGAAGAGACCTGGACGGCTTACGTAGGAAGTCCATTTGTACCCCTACAGATTGTGGACGATGCTGATAATAGCAAACTGCTATTTACCATCCCCGCTCTGCTGAACACCGGCCGCTCGTTAATCACCGTTGACGGCGAACCTTCCCTCTCTGATGAGACTGAGTACATCCGTCGTCAGGTTGATGTGATTGCAACCGTCGGTGAAACCCAGATGTACAAGATGATCGATTACACCCTAACCGGGATCGAAAATATGTCTCTGGCTGAAAATTCAGTTCGTGCGAAGTACATTATTGACTTGCTGAACTGGATTTTCCGACGCTACGGTGTGGGTGGTCAATTGCCATATCCGGAAGGGTTGGTTGAATACGTCGATAAAATTACTGGCGGTAAAAACACGGCGACAGCTGCAGAGACTTCGGTGCAAGCCCCAGCTCAAACGCAGCCAATCGTAGGGATCGGTGATGGAGAAGATTACTAAACCTCCTAAGAAACCAGAAGGTGTTAAGCGCCTTTTGAACACTAACGATATCCATTTATTGCATAAACGTGTGCCCACTTGGCACATCGTGGATGTGATACGTGAGGTACTCATTAGCTGCGAAAATACGCTTGACGCCTTTTATATAGCAGGGGATTTATTTGATGATTCCCGACATCTTCGCCAGGAAGATTCTCAAGAAGCTGTGGGCTTCTTGACGTGGTTGCTCCAGTGGTCTAAGGCCACTAATACCGCAGTTCGCATCGTTGAGGGAACACCGTCCCATGACCACGGCCAGTCCAAAATAGTTGAGTCGCTGAACATCAGTATAGGCGCAGACTGTTTGTATTTGGCAGGGATCGGGATATTTTACGATCCGGCTCTCGATGCGATGGTAGGTTGGGTGCAGGACGAATATAAAGCTGCTGGCGTCGATGAAATTAATGCCGCTGCCACTGAGGCAGAAATGGCAGAACTGATGGCGACACGAGGCTTGGAGAAGTTAGACTTTATCTTCATGCACGGCTGCTTCCAGTTTCAACTCCCTGTCGAGTCCCCTCGTTCTTTCCACGAGGAGTTCTGGTTGCCGAGAGTCAAGCACCTGATATTTATCGGGCACGACCATCGACCCAAGGAATTAGACAAGATAAGAGTTGTAGGTAGTCCTGAGCGACTATCTCAAGGTGAAGAGGAGGACAAAGGCGTAGCTCTTGTCGATTTCACCGATACGGTTGCCAGGGACTATTTCCTGGTTAACCCACGCGCGTGCCCGCAGAAAAAGATTCGGGCACAGGAAGACTTTGATGCGCAGTTAGCAGCTTGTCTTTCTGCATTAGAATACATCGACAATCATCCCTCGTCCGCTATTGGGCGATTTGAGGTCGAGTATTACGCAGGTTCACCGATGGCCGAATACGTCAGTCGGTGGAAAAAAGAATACACGTTCCACATTTCTGGAGAGCGTGTGCGCTCCTCTGAAGAAGAGGAGTTGTTAGTGAAGAGTTTTTCGAACGAAGCCCCAGTGTACGAAAAACCTACTCCTGAGAACTTCGAACGGTTGGTTCTCGAAGAGCTAACATCAGTGAAGTACGACCCTGATGTTGTTACTGCAATCATTAGGAAAATAGAATGAATCCAATCAGTGTTGATCGCACTTTCGGGTTCTATTCAGTGTCAATCGCCAGTTCGCTGGCGTTTGAAGGTCTGCTGCATACCGGCGAATACGCCGACTGGAAAGGCGAATTGCCTATCCATTCCTATCAGGAAATATACCTGAATCTCCGGACATTGTTCCGTAACGCCTTCTATGCGTTTGAAGAGAATAGAGAACGGTTAACACCCGACGTGATGCTAACATCGATTGAAGAAGATATTAATAATCTTACGGCTACCGCGAGAGCGGTAGCCCCTTCGGTGTTATGCGTTCCGTACCTTTGTAGCTATCGTAGCGCTAACAAAGTGTTTCCCGAAGCCTCGTTCAAAAACATTGCTGGCGGTCAGGATAAGATGACGCCAAACCAGCTGCACTATAATGCACTGGAACACGACACCTTAAAAATGTACGGTGAGAAACACGAAAATGACTTCCGTCAATTCGATGTTTTCCCAGAGGGTAGCCGCGACACACTGTTACTGACCCACATGCCAGCTGATCTCCTGGCACGTAAAGATTTCCCTAAACTGGGTTTGTTGGAATCGCACACCGGTAAAGTGAAAACGCAACTGGAGTGGTACACCAAACTTAACGGGAAACCCCAACATATTCCGTTTAACAAAGCGTTCCTGACGTTGTTTGGCGACGGGATAATGTTTTCACCCCTCGATCGCAAAACGCGTGGGGTGGTGTTAAAAACCGCAGAGAAGTACAGCTGGAAACAGGATACCACAATGGACCGTATTTATAACTGTCTAAAACTGGTGAATGAGCCATTTGTAATTGAACTGCTCCGCAGGCTTATGAAGTAAGTTAAAATTTACGTTAGTGGGACATCATGTGTGAACCACTAGACTGCTTTTCCGAAAAGGATGAAATGATGATTAACCAAGAAATTTTCAAAGACAAATGGCTTTACCCGCAGACCGAACCGGATCAGCAAAACCGTACGCGTAAACTCAACATTGAACCGAATGATTTCAACGGTGATGTTGAAACTATGAAGTTTAGCTACTCTTTTGGTAAGGGCGAAGGTCTCTATTTCTCTGCGCCGATTACGGTTTGCCGTACCATTATCGAAGCTCTGCAGGATTGTCTGCGTAAGAGCGAAAAGAGTATGCTGAAGTTTACTAACGAAAACGGCAACAAACCGCCCGTTAGTCTGATTGTTGGCCGTGAAGACAACCTGGTACCGTTCATCGCTATTGCCGGTGAAATCCAGGGCGTTGGTGCCCGCCAGAAGAAGTTCTACTTCTCCTATCCGAAAGGTTTCCGTATTTTCCGCGACGGCCAGCAGGTTTCTGATTTAGAACTTGCTGAGCGCTGCGCACGTGCGTTTATCACTAACTTCGAGAAGTTCTTACAGAACCTGGAAGAGAAATATAAGCCGCGTGAATTCCAGCAAGGTGGTGGTAGCTTCGGTCGTGGTGGATACGGCGGTGGCCAGGGTGGTGGTCAGCGTAGCGGCGGCGGTTATCAACAGCAGCAACAATCTGCACCTCCAGCAACCACTGATTCTTACGACGAATTCCTCTAAGAAACAAAATAAAAAAATACGCCCAAGGGAAACCTTGGGCTATTAACGCTTATGCGTGGTCCTGCAACACACACTGTAAGAAGATTTAGATAGATATTATCTCAGTGCAATCGACTATTCGCGGAGTTCAACTATAATGAAAATTATGAAGATTAAAGACCGGATGACAATCGAGCATCGTGGTCAAGAGGTCACATTTATTGGCTTACGTTATCGGAAGGATAACAACGCACCCGACTACATCACTGTTAAAGGTAAACAGATTGCACGCGACAACATTCTCTTCATGGAATTACAACGCGTGTGGGATTATTTAACGCCAGACGAACAAGATGAACTGTTCATGGCGTATCTGATGCTGGACGAGCTGGCAAACGAATCGACGGAAACGCAGCGTAAGCACATGCCGAAGATTGTGCAGACGATTGCGAAGTTCCACAAGGCCGAAGTGTATCGTAAGCTGTATCCCATCGATAAGCTGTGGATTCCGCAGAACATGGAAGATACGCACGATGAAATGAACAGTAATTATCCGGAAGCGATGACGTACATTCGTCCGGACTATTACGAGTTGTTGATACTGGTCCTGATGATTAAACCGTATATTCCGGTGTTCCTCACCATGGGGACGTTCCCGATAGGTAAGAACTTGCCAATCGAAACACATCGGAAAATGGTGTACAATCTGACATACTGTCTGGAGATGCTTCAAGACACAGAAGTCATGTCTTTACCTGCTATTCCGAAACTGCGTGGGTTCCTACAGACAGTGATGGAAAAGGTAGAAAAAGAACTGGCAAACAAAGGTACGAACAGCACCAGTTTGTCGGTACTGGCTACGGTGCGGGGCTATGGCACGGATATGATGGAAGATTATATCCTGGCGTATGCTATTATTAAATTGTTGGCTGTCCGTGAAGTCGGTGGTGAATTACCGGTTGAAATCATGGTTAACAACAATATCGTCACCGGCATGTATTTTCTGGTTAAACAAGAGATTGAAACAGGTTTTGCAAACAAAATCTCTAACCAGCCGGTGCTGTTAAAAGCGCATCCGGAAAGTGTGGTATTCAATGGCGAAAAGGGTAAGATAAACGCCATGGATTTGGTGCAGGCACGTTCTCCTGCCCAGATGAAAGAATACGTCCGTACCGAGTACGTATTTAAAGAATACCGCTCTTTCTTGAAAACAATGCGTCTGGATAATGCCGCTCCAGCAGATGTTAAGTTATTGATTGATTCGCAACTGGCAACACACGACGGTCCTGTCTATACGTTGCACGAATGGTTAGTCGCATTAGCACTTCATCGTAGCGTGCATTATAAGACGTATACCGAATGTGGACCAGAAGCGTTTCGCTACGGTATGGCATTGGCGCAGGCAACTTATCTCAATTATGGAATGTATGACGTTGCGCAACTGTTAAGTTGCAATATGGTGCGTTCTGAGATGTCTGCCGGTTATGCAGCCGACCCAATTCGATCTGAACTCAAAGCAGATTTAGATAGATATTATCTTCAGGAGTATCGCAACCCGCGTAATCTCGAACCGCAATCTACACCACGGGAATCACTGACCTTGTTACACAAGGATCACATCAACCCGTATCTGTTCCATCTCAGGGCTACACCAGAAGCAGCTGCGCTGCTGAAGTGTGAGACGGATCAGCCAAACTATATACCTCACTTGTCACTGCACAATAGCCTGGCGGAGTTTATGGTGTTGAATGCACGTCGCAAGTTAGAAGAAGTTGAATGGTTTAATTCTTAAGGAGTATTTAAAATGCAGCTTGTAAATCTACTGATGTATCCGGTCTACGATGTTCCAGAGCAAGTTCGTCGCCGCATCGGCTTTAACGCATCGACGGGTGCACTGGATGACTTAGCAGCAGCGGTTGAACTGGGCGGGGAAAAAGCTGTGGGAACACAGCAGTATCAAGAAGCATTATCTGCCATCGTGGGCTTCGATGGCACCCAGAATGGTTTTGAGCGTCCATTCATCAACGTGTCCGATGATGACAATCGTCCTGTACAGTTCCAATGGGAATCACGTGATACCGGTATCTTTAACTTCGTGGCGGTGTTTATTGCTAAACCTCTGAATGCAACACGCACTCAGGAAACGCAATACATCGTCTCCGGTTATACCAGTCAGGCAGAAACCAGCCTGGGTAGCCTGCTGCCGGACGATATGGTGTTGTACATTAACGACATCTACGGCTTACAGGCAACGTATACACACGATGCCCTGGGTGGCAAAACATTGAACCCAGACTCATTCCGTCTACTGGATAACTACGTTTTATCGAAAGCGCTGTCTGTTGAAGGTCAAACAGAAAGTACGGTAGATATCATTTCGATCGCGAAAGCAGCGGACATGGTAAAACGTATTGAAATGAATAGCGGTGAGAAGTTCGTCCCAACGAGCGACTCTGTGCTATCCGCAACCAGTAGCTCTGCACCACAGTTGATGGTATCCCAACTCCAGCGTCCAGAAAACTACGTATCTGCCATCAGTAATGCGTATCTGGCAAGCTCTGGGGTAGATACCGAACTCGGTAGCGTGGAAAGCTTCTTTGCAGGTAATAACTCCATCGGCGTTGAATCTGAATTGAAGCAACGTGGTGTTATCCGTAACTACAGCAACCACGAACTGATTGCTGCGATGCGTCAAGCACTCCAGAACGGGATGTCTGATGTATCTGGCGGTTGGAAAGCAACCAGTAAGGCGACGTTCCGTTTGGCTGATTTGCGTAATGCGATTGTCAACCCAATGCGGTTGGATGAATGTATCCGTGAATCGCTGGCGCTGGCAAGTCGCCGTGGGTTGGGTGCAGGGCTGGTTAACCAAACCGACCACTGGATTGGACGTAACGGCTTTTCTACTCAGGGTAGTCTAGTTGCGTATGATCTGGCTATGTCTATCGGGCCGATTATGTCACGTAACTTGATTGGCGAAGTGAGCTTTGTCTTTGATAACCGCAACACGGATATCATGATAGAGCCTACGCTGGAAGTTATTCCTAACTCAGTCAGCAGCATCACGCACCATCAGTTACCTGCTGCATTAGGTCGTCGTTTCTTGCAGAACATGAAAGAAGCGATGGTTCAGGTTACTAAACATAACCATATTCGCTGTCACATGCTGGTCACCGCATTGTTGGGGACCGTTACTCGTATTGAAATCCGTGTCGACGACGAACCGCTGGAATATTACACCTACGCGTCGTTTATGCAATTCCGTCTCCATACCGGCAACACCACCGATCTCAAATACGTTGGTGAGCTGGCACAGAACACCGCAACGCTGTTGAAAGCCGTGGAAGAAGGTTATACAGAATTCGAGAAAGGCCAAGGCCGGGGTCGAATGCTATCTAACATTCCAACTAACACAGGTGGCTTAGATCCTCTTGGAGGTCTTGACCTGGGTGGTGGCTTAGGCGGTATAGGCGGAAACGGACTCGGCAACGGTCTCATTGATTAAGGATTATTAACCATGAAATTGATTGAATTCTACCGTTCGTTTCTGACCTCGCTCGGATACGGATTCGAAGGTGACATGTTGACTATCGATGATGGTCATCCGGCAATGTTCACCTACAACAAAGTGAAGCGCCGCTTGGTGCTTCCAACTGCAGCGATGATTAAGCGTGGGTTGGAAGATGACGAAGGTAGTGAATGTCATGCGTTCCACCCACTGTGTGAATCGGTACTGGCTGGCGAATCTGGAACGATTCGTTTCCTGAAGAAAGCCATCAGCGCGAACCTCTTCCTGAAAAGCTTCGAGTTAATCGATGCGATTTTGGAAACAGCAGCCGAAGGAAAAAATATCCGTCTGGCATCGTACAAGAAGTTTTTAAGCGATGTGGTTTGTGCTGACCTGAAAGATCCAACGATGGATAAGAAACTGGTTCAGAGCTGGCACGCAGTGAAGAACTACGTTTACGGGTTGCTGGAAGAAGATAAAAAGACAAAGATCACCAGTATCTTCATCTCCAGCGATATGACCATTGAAGGTATCAAATATATCCGTGTGGCGAACTACAAACACATGTTTGAAGAAGAGTCACTGGATGGTACGGCAACATTCTTCGGTGCCAAGCTCCAGCGTAAGCAGGATAAGGTTATTATCTTTAACCTGCTAACTGCAGTGTTTGGTTGGTATCCTTCGGTTACGGGTTCTAACGATCCGCGTCCGTACTTCGGTTCTTTGGCACGCGGTTGGGCACAATACGTGACCAACTACAATCAAGTGGTTCGTGGTCTGCGTGACCACACTCCACTGCGTCCGTTAGAAGAAGAATGGATTGGCCAACTGGATAACATGAGCGTTTATGATAACGTTATCCAAACTCTGCCGTATAATACCGGCCCACGCACCGATCAGGCAACAGACACCACCGCAACGGATTTCCGTATCGGGCGTACACCTGCCGGCACAAAGCCGGTCGTTGCTTTAGCTTCTCAACAAGCTCCGCAGGAAAATCTTGATCTCAACGATCCGGTAAACTATTTCCGTGCGAAGAAAGCGCAACAGGCGTCTTCAGCTAATAGCTTCAATGCGTTAGCACCGAAGATTCAGGAAGCGCTGCGTGAGAACAACGGCCATTTACCGAAAGGGACAATTAAAGAACTGTCTCTCGGTGAAGCGCTGCGTGGTAATGCGGTGACGAAAGAAAGTGGTCTGGGTTCTGGTTTGCTGGGAAGTAGTAATAATCTCTTGGGGGGTAGCACGCAGTTGGGCGGCGGTAGCACCAACCTCTTAGGAGGGAGTAGTGACGTGTTAGGTGGTCTGGGTGGTTTAGGTGGCGGAAGTAGCAGCATTTTAGGCAACCTACCATTCTCATCAGCTAATTTACGTTAAGCGTTAGAAAGAAGGGACTGGGCGTCCCTTCTTTTTTTCAAGATTCTACGATAGTCGATAAGATGTTACTTACCACACCGACACTAGGAACCAATAAGGTTCTTATCTCTGGCGTGAAATCAAACGGAGTAGAAATTCCGTTCATTAACATCATCGGATAAATAATACTATTATCGTACTGTTTGAGACGACAGTACGCGTAGAAACTGTGTACCTCTGGGTAGGCATATTTTGGGTCAACAACTTCTTCGGTAGTATCTGGGTGTTTGCGAAGGAAGTCTGTATAGTCATGCAACACCTTATACTTGGTCGAATCAGGCGAAGGTATTATTTCGGATAAGGTAGCAAATTTATCTAGCATCGTCTCTCCTTAAAATAAAACAGATAGATATTATCTTACCGAGGTAACCAAAAGGAGCATTTACGAATGAAAACACCAGTCGAACTCATGTCAAGCGTTGCTGACCGTGAGGTGAATATCACTGGCGTATCTGGGGCACGTGCCTCAATGGTGGGTGGACATATGAAGTCGGCGGTACCACTGGACAATCCAGATCCGACTATCCATTTTACCGGCGCTGATGTGAACTACCACGATTATTGTTTTAACGATATCGTGGAAGACAGTGGTACCGTGTGCAGTTACACAACCAAAGAAGGTGTTACTCGTGCAGCTGTTTTTGCACGCTATGGTCGTGAAGGGGATCACGATCCGCTCCAGCATGTTATCTTCTTCACGCGCGCAGATTTAACCAACCAGCGCAAAGTGATGATTGATGTAATCGATATCAAGTATTACACCAACCACGATAACATTTTCTCGTCTAAGAAAGAGGCTACTGGGAAACTTCAGGCGTTGCTGCGCGGACAGACGCAGCACCTGGAAAAAGATGAAATGCTTACCGTACTGCCGGCACAGAAAGACGGTGAGTTTGTCGATGGGGTCAATCTGCACACTGTGACAATGTCGCACCCAGACATTATCGAGGACTCGTACACCATCTCCGAAACTGCAGCGAAGGCGATGCACGCTTATGGTTTGCGTGCAATTGACTTTACCTTGCGCGACGACGAGTACCTGCTTGACACGTATGGGACAACGGGTATTGATGGCGTTCGTCGACCACAGTACCTGCCCAATAAAGGACAGGCAATTCGTGATGATGGGTTGGTTATTGCCGCGCGCCGTTTCGATAAGCTATGGGCAGCCATTGACTCGCACGTAGGTGAAACACAACATATCTCTCCGCACTTCGACCGTTGTGAGTATGTTGACGCTGACCCTGAGCATTACAAAGCTCGTCAGGCCGGCGACTTTGAAAAGATGGAACGTACCGGTTCTCGTGTCGTTGATATTCAGGTATGGCGGGACGAAACCAAATGCGATCGTGGTGTTAACAATATTGCATGTACCGAAGAGAACAAACGCGAGTTAGATCACTACGCGAACGCTTTGAAACGTTTTTACAATGATATCGTGCGGTTCTATTTTGCGATGTCCAAGGACAAGAATATTGTCTGGTCACCGAAAGCGTTTGAGATTCTTGACAAGGCGTTCTGTTCTGAGACGTATGAAGTCTATAACGACTTCCGTGAAGAGATTGGTCGTGAATACGATGAAGCCATGCGTAAAGGTGAGTATAACCGTTCTGCTGATAAGAACGTGTTGAACAAACTGGCGCAGCCGGTTCAGCGTGGTCTCTGGGACCCAATTGGTAGCTACACGATACGCATCGTGGTACGTTATCCAATCCCAGTTACCGTCTCATCGAAAATCACCGACCGTTCAGGTACAAAAGGTATCGTGGGCGCAGTGCGGCCTGATGAAGAAATGCCGATTAACGAGTTCGGAGAACGTGTGCATGTCATTCGTTCCATGAACGCCGTAATTCGTCGTTCGACTTATGCTGCGCTGTTCCACATGTATTGGTCTGCTGCATCCGAGCAGTTGAAGATGCGGTTGAAACCTTTACTTGCCGCCAACCAGGTTGACGAAGCCTGGGAAATCCTGATGGACTATATCGATCGCTATAACCCACGCTGGACATTCTATCTCAATGCCAGTCACCCGGATACTGGGTCACGTCTGGAACTCTTTAAAGAGATTTACGACTTCACGATTCGTATCTGGCTTCCCCACGAATTGAATGCTACCCAGGTAGAAATCTGCCGTGCTCTAGGCGAGTATGCACCACGCAAGTCTAAGCTACTGATTACTAACTATCAGGGTGAGAAAGAGTGGACGAAGAACCAGTTCTACGTCGGCATGGTAGAGACTCTGCGCCTGGATAAAACCGGTCGTGAGTTCTCCAGTATCTCGTCGATGTACACGAACTATTTGGGTTGTATTGATGCATCCAACCAAGGACGTGGTTCATATCCGATTAACCTGAAAGGGTTGAAGTGGGGTGGTCCTTCCGAGCAGCGTCTTACCGACGGCTTTGGTCCGGGCAACTTCCCCGAAACTCATGACCGCGCTAATAACCCTGCGGTACACCGTGCGATCGTAACGGGGCTGTATAACTCGCCAACACCAACCAATCCAGGGGTGCTGGTCGATCGTAAGAAACTGCCAATGGGAGATTCGCAGATTGACAGGATGATACGTAACATCCATCGCTGTGAAGGTTTTGAATTAGTGCGTCCAATTCGGGAGGATAAATAATGGCGGGTCGTTCTGTACACGTGCGTGATTTGCGTATGCTTAACTCTGATCAGGTGTGGAAACTACGCGGGCGTTATTACGTGACGTTTGACGATGGTAAGTCGTTGGAAATGTCTAGTCGCCACATCAAACTCAGCTGGCCGTATTGGGGTGTGTCGCGTTTGTATCCGCAGGTGCCCACTCCATCGACCATGGCGTATCGTCCAGGTCAGGTAGCAACAGATGACCTGCATCTGGACTTTATGTCGGAAGCAGCGGTACTGGCCCGTAAAGCAGGTGTCGACCTTGCTGAAACGCGTTATATCCTGAGTCAACATGTCTACGCCGATGCGTTCAACATGACAGTGAAGAACTTGCTGTCCTATTGCACGACAATCGACTTTGATACGATGATGGAGATCTACGACCATCCGAACTTCGAACTCATCCGTCAGTGGGAAGTGCAATATCCTACTGGCTACGATGAAGATGGTCGGGATATGGTTGAAGAAGCGTACAAGCTTATCGAGAAAATCTTCAAAGACCCTGCGCTACGGTATAACCCGGTCGTGATGTCGGTACTGGATGGTACTGTGAAGATGAACCAGGTACTGCAAGCCTTCGTGCGTGGTAAAACGTCAGAAATTGACTCACGTGTATACACCAATCAGGTGTGGGAAGGCTTCTTTACCGGAATGCACTCGGTTATTTCGCGTTTGAAAGAATCTGGTGCAACTTCACGTTCCCACTTGTACAACACTGACAAGATTGCCGAAGCAGAATACGCCTCACGTAAACTGCAGCTGGCAGCAAACGTACTGATGTATTTCACGTACGACGACTGCGGTACAACTCACGCACACCGCTACACGTTTAAGGATACGCAACTGGATGAGCGTGCCTATAAAGCGATGGTGGGGATGCGTTATCGTTTAGAAGGCGATAATGGTCCGTGGTTGAGATTTGAGAAAGGCGGATACGCAGACCTGGTTGGTAAACCGCTGGTCTTCCGTAGTGCCATGACTTGTAAAGAGATGGCGAATCAGTCCATCTGTGCGACCTGTATGGGGGATTTGATTTATAATCTCTCCGAAGGTACGTCACCGGGTCACCTGGCGTCCACGTCCATCTCGGAAAAGGGTACACAGGGAATTCTCTCTACCAAGCACCTTGACTTCTTGCGTTATCTGCTCAACCTGGTACTCACCCCACGTATGCGTGAGTACATGACCGAATACAAACATAACTCTCTGAAAGGGTTGTGCTTGCTGCCAAAACCACAGCGTGGGAATTGGTCAGAATACGAGTTGGTTGTTACCGACAAAGTTTATTCGGAGCTGAGCCAGATTGCGTATCATGAAGATCTCGATGCAATCGATGAAACGGCATTGCCGGAAATCACCGACCTGACGTTCCAGCGTCGTTTAGAAGATGGGCAGATAATCGCTGCGGATTCTATCGATGTGCGAATGGGTGTTTGTGGGAACTTCTCTAAACCATTCTTGCATTACTTCTTGAAACAACGAGCGAACATTCGTATCGAGAAGAAGACGGTAGAAATCCCCTTAAAAGGATGGAACCCGAAACACCCGGTCCTGGTCTACACCAACCGTTCTGAATCGATGGCAGAGTTCGTAGCCGGCTTAGAAACCAAGCTCCGTTCGATTGCTGCCGATAAGAACGAAGACATTGTGGAAATCATCAACACAGCCTCGACTGTGAAGCTGAACAAGAAACAAGGTCGTGTGAAACCGGTGACGTTGGTTGAAATGGGTGGTGCTACAGAGAAACAGTGTACTTATGCGTTGATGGACACGTTTAAGTATATCCAGCGTAAGCTGAGTGGTATACCGATGACGCACATTGCGATTATGTTGGCGATATCTCGCGTAGAGTCGCCAACCAATCCGTTCCCGGCAGTAGGATTTGACAGTGAGGATTCTACTAATGCCACCGGGAAACGGTTTGTCGATCACAACACGCTCATTAGTTTGCGCTCGGCAATTCCGATGTTGTTGTTTGAAGGACAGCAGGGGAATATCGATCGCGTTGGTTTTTATACCGAGTACAAAATCCCGGCATCGTTGTACGATGACCTAGGAGCCGCTGTGGTAATTGAGTTGTAAACCGAGGGGCCTTGCGCCCCTCTTTTTTTGTGCGAAGAGGGGCAGCATGGTAGAAATTCAAATGACTTACACGAGTATGGGGGTACGGGTTGAAGTCCCTATCCGCCAGGCTGAAAGGGCCATACTCGCGTGGGCCGAAGAGAATATGCACGCCCCAAAGATGGGCAAGCAACATGGACGAATAACTACGGAACGCGGTGACGCGTACTACGCCCACATTCCGTCTTTAAGGACATTCATTTTCCATAAAGTGTTCGCTGAGAAGATTAAACATATCCTCCAACGGGCAGCAATTGAATACGCTTTTCAGTACAAGCTTACAGAGCACCATCCCGAACGTGCAGAACCTTATAAGTGCACGTTTGATAATTACGGATTCAAGATGGAAGAGACAGACCCAGAGTCGCGTTTCTATTATCAGAATGAAGTCGTAGCCGCCGCAACAGATCCATCGCGTTCACAAACGGTTTTCGCGATACAAACAGGAAGAGGAAAATGCTGTGCTCACGGTACGCGTGTGCGTGTACCGGGTGGTTGGAAGAACATTGAGGATATACAGCTAGGTGATTACGTTACGGGGCGTGACGGAAAACCAGCAATGGTCTCTGGAGTGTTCCCACAGGGTGTGGTTGACCTGTATCAGGTGACGTTTTGGGATGGTAGGAGTGTTGACGTATGTGGCGAGCACTTGTGGCAAAGCTACTACGTTAATACCACCGAGAATCGTCGCTGGGGTGTACGTGATACCCTAGAGATGAAACGTTTAATCTCGATGCCAAACCCGCGTGTGTACATTCCGTTGCCTGAGCCGGAAGAGACTACAGAAAAGGATTTCCCAGTTAATCCATATCTGTTGGGTGTGTTGTTAGGTGATGGTAGCTTAACTAACGGCTCCGTTATGTATCACAAACATGATGTGGAAATAATGGAGAAAGTGTTATCGGAATTGCCAGAAGGCTATACAATCCACGTTTCCAAGTATCGTGATGGTCTTACAAAGACGATCATCAGCCCAGGTCGTGACCATTGTATTCGTGACGGACTGAAAGAACTGGGAATCTGGGGTTGTGTTGCATGGGAGAAATATATACCGGCTGAGTATTTTGAAGGGTCTATTGAACAACGTTGGGAACTCTTACGCGGTTTGATGGATACGGACGGGACGGTAAATAAGGACAGCGGCCAACCTTCGTTCTGCTCTACCAGCAAGGCGCTGGCGTTGGGGGTTCAGGAATTAGTTCGTTCTCTGGGAGGAATAGCCACGCTCACCGAGAAAAAGCCGAAGTACACTTATCTCGGAGAGAAGAAAGATGGCCGTTTGGCTTACAATGTATTCATTCGCCACAAAACACCATCGAAACTGTTCCATCTTCCAAGGAAGAAAGAATTGTGTCGTGATAACGGACAATACACCGATATACTGAAACTCCGTGTTAAGTCTATCGAACCCATTGGTCGTGACCTTGGTACGTGTATTCGTGTCGAGAACGACGATGCGTTGTTTGTGGTGGACAAGTGGATCGTTACGCACAACACCAAGACCTGTATGAAGTCGATGGTTAAACGGGGAACCCGTACCGCATTGATTCACCGTCCGTCGTACGTTCCCAAATGGCTGTTTGACGTCTGTGATGATGAAACAGGACTTCGTATACTTCGTGACGAGGTGTTAGTTTGTACAGGCGTACAGGCGATTTACGACGCGCTGGAGATGGGTAAGTCGGGAGAGCTAGATAGTCGTGGTATTAAGGTAATAATCCTCCCCACGGTCTCTTTACAGCGTTTCCTGAAGGAGTACATTAACACTGCTGCGACTAACCCCGTGGACCTGGATACGTTTTATGATGTTCTGGGTGTGGGTCTGGTGGCGATGGATGAGGTGCACGAGCATTTTCACCTCGTTTACATGGCTGGTATAATGTTGAACCCGCCGGCATCGATAGAAATGTCTGCAACCCTTAAGCCGGGTAGCAGTAAAGCCTTTATCGCGGAGCGGTATTTAGAACGTTTCCCAATGGAGTACCGAATCAGTATTCCAATCATTCCGGTGGTTGACGTGAAGGCGTTGTACTATCGACTGGATGATAAGAAGTTTGCGTGGTGGGCGTCGAAGATGACGCCGTATAACCACAAGCTCTTCGAAGGGAAGCTGATTAAAGAGAACTTGCATTTAGAATACGCGAACATGATCTGGGATGTGGTTGAGAAATCGTTCCTTAAACGGTATCAACCTGGCCAAAAATGTTTGATACTCTTTGCTACGGTAGCGATGTGTGAGTTCTTTACCGAGTATGTGAAAGATAAGTTATCGCGTGACCCTGTATTCCATCCACTGATGGTGGCGAAATATAATGCAGGCGATTCGTATGACGACTTTATCCAAGCAGACTTCTCTATCTCCACACCGGGGAAAGCGGGGACTGCGGTCGATAAACCTGGGTTGGTACACATGTACATTTCAACCCCGGTAGAAGACCAGCAACTGAACGAACAGATGGCCGGTCGTCCACGTAAGATTCTCCACAACGAATGGGGTGAAATAGACCCAACGGTGTGGTTATTCCATGCGTATAACGTACCGAAGCATTGCAATTACCTGAATGCCCGCCAGAAATCACTCAAGGATGTCGTATTGTCGTTCCGTATCGCGACATCCCCCTACGTTGTAAGGAAATCACATGCTCACTCCGCCGCGTCCAGCAGAGCCGCTGCCACCCTACATCGGAATGACTTTAGCAAGTTTTCTCGAAAACGTTCTAAAGGCGTATCCCGGCGTAGAAGACGTCGCTAAGAAACTCTGCACCGACGCCACTATCAACCAGGCGTTTCACTACTACATGGTCACTGAACATTACAGCGGCCTGTTCCTTAACCAACGCGGGTTGACGTATTACGTCACCCGCACGTCAAGTATCCGTAACACTTCGTCGTACGAGTTATATACGTACGTGTTGTGGAATGAGAACCCGGCCGGTAGTGTCGATCAGAATCCAAAGATGGCTTATCGTCTTTACTCTGAAAAATGGCATGATTGGGTGACTGTTCCACACGATGCAAGTTAATCACGTTTTGGGTGTATATTGTGTATACACCCAACCCCTAATTTCAAAAGGATTATTACGATGAGTCGTCGCAAAAAGAAACCCGCTTATAACCCACGTAAAGACGCCCGCGATTTCGTCAAGGCGATGATGCAGTCTGTGTTGAAAAAACAAGCTGTGTTTATCGAAAGTACCGAATTCCTGTCAGGCAGAATTGATCGGGAGCGTGAAGTAACTGAAGCCATTACGCACGAAGAGCTGAAAGCCTTTACGTTGAAAGCGCTGGATGAAGCACAGGCGGCTTTCCTTGGCATGTGTCAGCAAGGCAAAGAGCTGTTCGGTAAACTGATTGTTGAGGCAGATGCTAAGGCTGTGCCGGTGTTTGACATGCTGAACGATAACAGCAAAACGTGGAAAGAAATCAAAGACCAGTTCCACGTCGACCACACCGAACTGTCCCTGATTGACCAGCGGGCAAACATGCTTGCGATGGATATTCAGGGCACCAGTATCGAAATCTTCTCCACGTATAACGCGAAAGTGAAGTTCGTGAAGCAGGCGCTGAATAACGGTCATACCGTGGAACAAGCCGAAGTTCTGTTGGCTGAAGCTCTGGCTAATAATTCGAAGGAACTCCCTAAAAACGCCATCGTCGATCACAATGACGTTGTAGTAGAAACCGAGGAAGCGGCTAATGTCTGAGATCCAAGATCAGCGTCCGGGTAATGCCCGTCGCCCTAATCCCGACCAGCCAGCCCCTGTGGCGGCTGCTACCCAACAAGAGATGATTCTTCCGACCGTGCCTGATGACGCGACCTCGGATGCAATCATCATGGCTATTAAACAAGCCAATCCCGATTTTTCTTTTGCTCGTGCAGAAGAAGTTTATCACCAACACTATCATCGTCCGGAGCCTAAGCTTGAGCGTCCGACGTTTGTAGAAGAGGCGTTGCCTGAACCTGCTGCGCCTGTACCACCGGCACCTCAGACTTTTGCTGAACAGGTGCAGGAGCACCTACATCGTGCCCCGGAACCGGTAGTAGAGAAAGCGCCTGCGGTAGAACCTGCTCCGCAGCCAAAAGCTCCGGAAGCGGTTGCACCGGCACAGCCGGCTGTAAAAGAAATGGAAGATGCAGCACCGAAGGTTCCGGAACAACAACAGATGCGTGAGATTGACTTCGGTAATACCCATTTAGCTGAAACCGCCGAAATGGGTGAAGATGAAGCCGATCGTATTCTGACACAGTCGAAGATGTTGATTGGTCTGAAACAAGACCCTAACATCATTGCAGACTCCCTGCAAAAGTTCCTCGGTAATATTAAACGTTCACCGAAAGACGGCCGGCTGCTATTCGAAAGCCCTGAACAGCAACAGGTTTACGACGACATCTATCGTGCTTTGAACATGACCCCGCCACGTCTACAGGACGGCGTACCGGCATTCGCGGGTGCACTGGACCGTGGTGATACCGCTTGGGAACAGCGCGTGATGTTGCCGGACGGCAAGGCATCTGGTGCTATTGCACCGCGTGACAATATGCACACTGGCGCGCTGGCTGCTTTGCGTCGTGTACGTAAGTCGGGTATTCCGAACATGGTTTGGTTGCCGGCCACAGGTATCTACGTGGGCTTCCGCGCACCGCATGAACGTGACCTTTGTGACTTCGACATGCGTCTAACGCTGGAAACTGCGACCATCGGTATGCAGACCTACGGATTGATGCTGTCGTCGTCTTCTGGCGTGTACATGCGCCACATGGTTGAATTCGCACTTCAGTTTGTTACCGAAGCAACCATCGATTGTGCGGGTAACGATCTGCGTACGGTGCTGTTGGATACCATTGATCTGGCTGACTACTGGCTGGTTATTCTGGGTCCGTTGCAGGCGAAGTGGCCGTCTGGTATTCCATGGACGCTGATGTGTGGCGAAGACGGCTGCAACCAGCAGGAAGATGTGAAGCTGAATATCGCACGCTGTATCCGTTTCGGTTCCGGTCTGTTTAGCGACCTGCAGAAACAACTGTGGGCACGTCAACGCGGTACTGAGCGTCCAGTGATTTCTATTGCAGAACAGCGCGAATATATCGCAGCGCATCAGGTTGACCCATCTTCGGTATTTGAATACCACGACGTGCGTGTTGAATTTGGCCGTTCCACCCTGGGTAGCTTCTTTGACTCCACTGAGAAGTGGATTGAAGACGTTAACGCGTCAACTACGGCAGCGCTGTCTGAATTTGCTACCGAGCGTGAACGTGAATCCCATATGCGTTTAACTGCAGAAGCCCGTCGCTTAACGCGCTACGCTCACATGGTGAAATCTATCACCGTTAATGAGCAACGTGAAGTAAACGGTGAAATGCAGGTTATCCCACAAACTGAAACCGACACAGCGAAAATCGTTGAGATGCTGGAAGAGCTGTCTTCCGACCGTATCTACGTTGGTCAGTTTGAAAACGCGATTGCTGAATACAACGAACGTACACGTTTAGCGGTATTCGGTTACATGGGTAAACGCTGCCCGGCGTGTGGTAAAACACATGGCGAGAAAGATGGTCTGTATCGCGGTATTGTTACCATCAGTCCGGACAGGGTTTTTTTCGTGCTCTCTCGAGTGGTGTCCGAGATTCAGAAATTCTTGCTGGATCAATACGCCGATATTGGCTAGACCAGGAAGACGTTCCGTCCGAGCAAATCATTACAACGCTCAAGATGGATACCACCTCTCTCTTCAAGCAGCGTAGCACACGTCCTATTACGTATCAGGAAGCCCATAACGAGCTTCTGGAAGCGTATGACCGTACACTGGCTCTTAATACCGGCGACCATCAGGTAGGGTTGTCGGATTTTGAAAACCCGGTATATGGTAGTCTTTACGATATCTGGTACGCCACTTACTTACGTGAAGAGGTCGGTGAAAACTACCGGATGTCGATAGACGAGTTCCTCGACCGCCCCCGCTGGCAGATACTGCTGATGCTCGACAATATCCGTCGTCGCAAAGCGATTATCGCCAAAGCCGGCGAGCAGGTGGCAGGTGAACGTGCGTTAAAGGAGCTGGAGAAAGATCTGACGGGACATTAATAGAAATTCGGGGCTTCGGCCCCGTTTTCTTTTTTTTTATTCGCCTTGGTATGAATGCCCTTTTCACTATGGAACAGAGCCATGATTGATATTTATACCGACTATGCGGCTGTATTGACAGTCAACCGTCACGAAGGTCGTGCAGCACCGATGCTAGATTTAGTGACGCTCGGTATGGATTACGGTTACGATGTGGCGTTATCCGATGTTTATAGCAACCCGTTGTCTGACCCCGCGGACGAAACTGTCCGTCTGGAATCCATTATCGTGAAGGTAGCGGTTGGATTAGGCAACCGCCTCGGTATCGGACTTAATCCACAAATCGTCTTCCAGAAACCGAAAGAAACCGTACGCATCCTTCATGGTGTGTTAGAAGCCTTCGAAGAGTTCGAAGACAGCGACGCCCTTTACGGGATTGTCTCCTCTGGTGAGACGCCAGAGTATATCCTGGAGAACATGTGTCGTTATGTATACGGTGACGAAAACCTGCACTTCGAAGACCTGATTACTGTTGTCAGCCCACGCGTGCATACCGTGATGGAGAACTTCTTAGCAGCAGAGTCGTTGGAAAGCCAGAAACGAAACGGCGACGATGAGCGTCAACAGCGCATCGTCACTTACTTGCGGTTGTTCCCTGAGAACCCGTCAGCGTTTGTCTTTATGAATCTGCCTGCTGAGCCAGACTTAACGGTGGTGCAGCAGTCGTTAGAGTTTCGCGTAGAAGACATTAGCGAAATTGATTTGTTGACGATGTATGCGGTAGGTTTATCGATTATTCCTCATGCGGAGTTTGACGGGGCTTACGGTGACTTAGAAAAGAACCTTGCCTTGTTGAACGTCGACAACGTCCCGCCTGGAGAAATCTTGCGGAAAGGATTGGAAGCGTTGAAAGTCATATACGCCAATGGGGACGTGGAGGTAGATGATGAACAAGATTGATTATCTGGTCGCTGCGTGTAAAGCAGAAGCTTGGCGTAGACTGGTGTGGCGTATTGCGGTTTTCAACGTGGCAATCTTTAATGAAAAAGGTGAGCCACCTGAGCAATACGACCTGAACTACATTGACGGCTTGCCCCACTACTGGGAAAACGAAGAAACCAAGTGGGTGCCGATTGAAGGGTGCAAAAAAGATGAAGAGCTGTTCGTGCCGGAAGAGCAGTTTGAATTGCGTCCTGAGATGTACCCAGGTTTAGCTGGTCCCATTCCAACTACCGTGGGTCGCTATGTCTTTAACTGGATTGCTATCTATTACGCTTTCGGTACCCGTCTCCCGTATCTGGCAGAGTCTCGTGACCCGCTAGCCTACCGTAAAGAGATGTATGAGCGTTGTGTGGAATATGATGACACCGATCCAGACAACGAAGACGCGATTCGACCGTACATGATAGGACGCTTTGTAGGGGGTCTGCACGAGCTTGCTCCGTTGTGTCGTGGGATTGCCCCAACAGGAACTATTAGAAGCCTTACAACGCATCCTGACGCGTATAAGGTACGAGATGCGTTGCTGTTGAAGCACAAAGACGAACTGGATAACCCTGCGGTTATCGTTATGATTGAAAAAGCTCTCGACGAACTTGATAAAGAGTGGTTGAGTGGCGACCAGTCCGTTGAGTTCTACAGCTCGCCTAAAGCGCGTATGCGTCGCCGTAAGCTGATGCTGATGTATGGTATTCAGACCGCTTTTAAAGAAGGTGCAGATTTTACCTTAATCCCAACGAGCCTGATGGAAGTTGATCAGACCGGGATGAAGTATCTGGTAGAGAAATTCAATGACACTCGTGAAGGTTCCTTCATGCGTGGTGCAGAAACCGCTAAGGGTGGTGAGCAGGTACGTATCATCCAGATGATCTTCCAGAACCACAAAATCGTGCCTGGTGATTGCGGGACAAAACTGACACATGCAGTTGTAATTAACCAGTATAACTACAAGCGTTATGTTGGCATGAACGCGATGGTTAACGGTAAAGTTACCCAACTCACCGAAGAGTATTTGAAAACTCAATTTGGTAAAGTTGTTCGACTCCGCCGACCCATCTTATGTCAGCAAGGTCACGTAGACTGTTGTGCGGCGTGCTCCTCTGCACACAAAGCAGAAGAGCCACGGGCAATCGCTGCGGATATCTCTTCCGGCTTCTCGAACGTTATGACCACTGCAATGGGTGCGATGCACGGTCGTGAAACCGTGGTTAAAGAGTACATCCCTAAATTCCACATCACCTAAGGATTGTTTCCTCATGACTAAGAAAGACACTACTACCCTTGACCCGCGTACAGAAGGCGTGGTCCGTGATAGCGCTTCTTACAGCAACGACGACCAATATCGTGTTAAACTGATCACCACGATGCTCGATGAAGCAGGTAACAATGCCGGTCCACGCAAAGCATCTGGTACCCAGGCTGAGAAAGATGCGTATAATAAGCTGCATCACTCTTTCCGTGAGCTGTTTAAACTGCGCGGTCAGGCCTTCCTGGACGGTTTCTACGCCTTCGTAGAAGCGGCTAATAAGCATCGTAACGGTATTTTCTACGCACCGGCTGCTAATAACCGTATCAGTGAGAACTTCCCGAATCGTGACGAGCGTGAAGTCTTCGTTATCTTTATTAACATGCTGATTCGTTACGCACGTTGCGCCGATAAAGGCCGTTTCCGTGATACCAACGATGTTGACCGTCTGGCTCGTCGCTTGAACGACCCGGACCTGCGTTCGCTGGTTATGCACGCCTTTGGCGGTTAAATAAAAGTACCTCTCTACCCTAGGGTAGAGAGGCCTTTCTTTTTTTTGTTTTAGAACCCGCAGATGTACTCCATAGGCTCTGTCACTACTTCCCCTTGCTTACGTAAGAACGTAGACAGGACAGTGTCTTTGTCCGGTAAGCAGAAGAAGTCTGTCGCTATTTCCATGGCATTAACTCGCCCAGCAGTTAAGTTGACGCCCGTGCGACGTCGAATCTCTTCACTAACCCCATTGATGGACAGTAGTTCGATGAGTGTGGTCTCACGAGACTGGTTCATCATGTTTGTGGCCGAAGGGTAGGCCTGGGTTAAGTCCGCATCCGCAGTTTGTCCACGGAACGCAGAGTAATATTCGTCAATCTCCTCCAGAATGTTATTCAGACCGTTCTCAGCATTCATACATGCTGTCAGGGTAACAATCCAACCGTCTGTACCGATAACTTCTTCATCGTAATCGTTACGCATTGCAGACCCTACGGAACCGATGACGTATCCTTTGTCATACAGATAATAGGTAAAGGCCACGCAGATACGTTTTGGTAGCGACGGGAAGATATCGTACATCGAGAAACCTGCCAAAATGGATATTGCCGAAGACAAGTCGTTCGTCTTCTTATCCAACAACACGATTAACAAGTTATCCATCATGTTGTATACGGCATATTCGGCAGGGTAGTCCCGTTGCGCTTTTATGTGCCATTGCAGGTTATCTTCATACGGCAGTCCGGGAATGTCGAGTTTGTGTAAACCGAGTTCGGTGTACAGTATGGCAGATAACTTGTACGAAGGACGTTGGCCTTCGTGGACACGCAACGAACGGAATAACACCATGGCATCCACACAGTAGAAAGACGCAGTACAGTAGAGTACGTGCCACTGTTGTGACGGTGCTTTGGTGAGTGACTTGGATTCCGTCTTTTTGTTCGCCTGGTCTTCTTTAAACCACAGACGACGGTATTTCTCCGGCACATCCGGATGGTTAAAGACGCCCAGTGGATCGATGCCTTCTTTCTGCAAGGTTTCTAACATGCGTGAAATATCGAACTGGTGGTTCCATGCGACCAGCAAATCAGGAAGACGCGGATGAATTTCTTCGAACATCCTGACGATGCACTGCCCTGCTGTAGCGCAGGTATAGGTGAAGATTTTATAACCACTGATAATGTCTTTGGTCTTTGTCACCTTTTCGCCAGTCTTTTTGTCTTTCTCATCGAATTCGATTTTGCTTAAGAGGTCCTGCGCTTTTTTGAGAATGACTTCTTCCGCGTTTTTACCGATGCGGTCCATGTAGTTCTTAGCACCAAAGAAATGGATTTCGTCGTCTAAGATAAATGACACGATCCACGGTTCCTTCGTGCCGTCCATTTCGTTGGTCTCCACGTCGTATACGCAAAGACGGTTAGGACTGATGTTGTTTGGCCAACGCTTTAAGTATTTCTGTTTAATCCAGCTGGTAATCGGTAAGTCAGCCCAATAAACGTACGGGCTAGTACAAACACGTCGCAGGTTCTTTTTCGGGTCAGGGAAACGTGCACCTAAACCCATCTGCAACGTCTTCGCCATCTGCGCATCAGTAGTCCAGAGTTCTTGACATTTTCCTTTTTCTTCGAACTCTTTTTTCTCCTGGTGGTTACGATATTCTTCACGGGTAACGTACACCGGACGCTTTAAATTCTCACGCATTACCAAGCGCGGGATAAGCCTGCCATCCTTAGTATGGATGACCTCTTTGATGAGGACAAAGTCATTTTCTTTTTCTTCGTCCGTCGCATAAGCGACGTGCTTGCACTCTTTAGCGATGACATCCTCGGGTGCGTAATAGGTATTGATTTCCATGGTCTACTCTCAAATATGGTGTCTGCTATACTGATTTGTGGGTAACGTATTTTCTAAAAGGAACGTCTAAATGGGACACTGGCAAAAGCACATAACCTCGTTGGCCGACGCGAAAGCCGTGGCCTCGGAGTCCATCGGATTCCAAGATAAAAAGAAACTCGCCTCTTTGGCGGAAGTGGTACGTAAGTTCCGTGATGCGGGCGACTTCTCGCCAGCGGGTTATCAGAGTTCTGGTATTGCTGCCTGGGTCTTTGACAACAACGGTATTACAGTCCTGCCTCGTAACGGGTCCGACTTAGGTGTGGCGGACGTTGTGTTTGCGGGTGTGGAGCCACCGAAGCTCGATGCGAACAACCCAATCATCGCCGACCTGCAACGCAAGATGGTGCAGGGCAACACCGACCTGGATGTCTACAGTAAGTTCTTAAAAGAGAACGAGCTGAACGGCGAGTTCGACGATAAAAATGCGAAGCTTTCAGGCGAACTCAGCAAGGTGCCGTCCCCACTTTGGCTGACCCCGAAACTACTGACAGGTATCGAGTTAACGGATTTAGAAGTCGCGGCGATTATTCTACATGAAGTCGGTCACGTCTATTACTATTTCCGTACCTTGATGCGTACGGTGGTGACGAACCTGATTGCGGATGCTGCAGCGAACCGCATGATGCAAACAGAAGACCCGACAGTGCGTTTAAAAGTCGTAAAAGACGTTGAACGTATGCTGAACACCAAAGTGAATCAGCCGGAAACTATCTGCAAAGAGATGTCTAAAGAGAACATCTACATGCATCTGGTGACAGACATTCTGCTTGAGCGTCCGTTTGTTACCGGTTCGGAAGGGTTCGCTAACCGTACCTGGGAACGTGCTGCAGATGACTTCGCAGCTCGCTTTGGTGCAGCCCCGTACCTGGCGTCAGCCTTGTACAAAATCGAAACGTCCCAATTCTATCTCTGCCGGAACGCGTCGTACATGAACTACGGTGTGCATCTGATGCTGGAGATGCTTAACGTTTCGCTGCTGATTGTGGCTTCGACTAATCCAGTTGGTCTGTTCTTCACGACTATCTCAGTCGCGTTCGGCCTGATTGTGAACGACCCACGCAACACCATCTACGATCCGCCGCAGGAACGTTTTGAGACGATGCGTCGTAACTTAGTGGAGGAGCTGAACACCTTAAAAGGCAGTACCACGAAAGAAGCGAACGAACATCGTAAACGTATTCTGCAGGGCATTGCGTCTATCGACGAACTACTGAAAACCGTGAAAGACAAAGACAACGTCTTTAGCTTCATCATGAAAACGCTGACCCCTGGCGGTCGCCGTGAGCGTGCTGGGGTGGATTATCAGCGTACGATGGAGCGCTATCTTTCTAATGACCTGCGTGTGGCTTCTGCGAAGCTTAGTCAGGCGACTTCTTCCTAAGTAAGGGTACTTAACATGACGCATAAAGTTTCTTTAAATAACCTGGTACTGGATTTCAAACGTACCAACGAAGGGAAAGGTGTACACGCCCAGCGTGCTTTGACCGGCCTGGTTGCTTTCTCACTGGCGTATAACGCGGTACTGGCTGATAATGGCCAATATGGCGCTGCAGAGGCCGCTGGGACGTTTTTACGTCCGGTAATGCGTAATATCGTCTCTGACGTTAACGAGCTGTACTGTGTTGATTTGGGCGTGATTGAGGACATGACCGTGGGTCTGTACTGCAATCGTTACTGCAACGTGTATGGCGGCGCTAAAGCCCTGGAAAGTTTCTCAGTTCGTGAAATCTTCAACCAGGCACTCGGGGAAGATATCTGGGAAACCGTTGGTCTGTGGATTAGCCGCTTTATGGAAGTGGTTGGTTTCTACATGGCAGAACTGAAAGGGCAAATTTCATGAGCATGGAAATGACAGGTAACGCCACCCACCCCAAATGGCGTTTGGGGGAGATCGGTGAAGTCCTGCGTTCACGTATGGCCGAGCGTATTGATTCTGTCAACCAGCTCAATCTGTACATGCAACGCAACGAAGCCGACTTAATCTACGGCTCTCGACTGATTCTGCAAATTGACGCGATTCTTGATGAGGTGCGACGCGCTGGCCTGTCGAAAGATGTCGCTGTCGCTGTTGAATCTTCTCGCCCAGGCACAATTCCCGAAGCTGTCCGCAAAATCCTGACCTCTAACTATACCCGCACGCACCAGAAAGAGACTATTGTTGCGCTCGAATCCTGGGCAAATGCAGGTAAAGTGGGATTGGTTGTGTTAATCATGACCGCGATTATCAAAATCATCGGTTGGATTATCAGCAACGGTAACGGGTTTGCTGGTAATGGCGAATTCGATGGCGAAGGTTACGCTGAGAAAGTCGGCGAAAAAGCAGAGAGTTTCTCCCAGACCGAAAATACTATCATCGGTCAGCTGAAAATCAGCGCAGTGAAAGATGCATACATCGAAGCCTCTAAGGGTCTGAAAGGTCGTGACCTGGAAAACCTGAACTTGGCTATCGCGATGGCCGACGAAGTGTTTACGAACATGAACGCGGAAGAGTATCTGAACGACTTGAGCAGCGCGTTGGGTCGTTCGCCATTCACTGAGTTGTTCAAAGGTTACACTAAGAAACGTCAGTCAAGCCAGCAGGTTATTCATGACCTGTTAGATACCCTGTTACAACACAACGTAACTTACGGTATCTATCCGATTGAGGTGGGCAAAAAAGCCTGGCAGGCGTTACCGAAGTCTGCTCGCGAAGCCGGTGTACGTATCCCGAACCTGTTGAACTTCCATCAGATGTCGAATGTTGCCAGCGAACTTATCGGCTACTTTGGCTCCCTCCAAAGTGCCTTTAAAGCAATGATTGACCCAAGCGTTGCCGAAGGTTTTAAGAATCAGCAAGGTTCAACCACCACCCATAACGGTAAGCAGGTTAACAAAGCAGCACACGACACCGCGCTTATTTTCGGTCAGGCGTTAGCGCAGCTGAACACCACGATGAACTTCATCATCAGCGACGTTTCCCGCAAAGGATTCGAATACGCTACTGCACCTTTGGTCGTTATCCCAGAAAACAAAGTTCGTGGTTTGGTGGGTCATGACGATGGTGTAGATTTCTTACCTGGTAAAGTGTTGGTTAATGCACAAGCATCTGCGTTCTTGGGACGCGAGTGCTTAGAGCAAATGCGCCAAGCGGGCACGTTATCAGTTGGTGACGAACGTGAGTTGCTGGCTGTAGTGGTAACGTTAGGTAAACAAGGCTTTACCAACGACACCGCTGCGACTAACCTGAATCGTTACAGTGCGCTGGATAAGGCGGTTAACAACACGATTAAAGTGTTGGAGCAGTTCCAGAAAGCAACCAAGGATAACGTTGAATACGTTAACCTGATTAGCGAAGTCATCATGAATGAGCTTAATCAGCCTTCTGGCCTGCGTACCGATGGTCGTGAACTCTCGATGGTGTTATTCTCCCCAGACGGTGACGAAGACCTCTTCGTCGGCTTGCGTCGTAACCTGTCGTTGGTGCGTCGTTGTTGCAGTGCTGCCGCTACATTGCAGACGATACTGAACCTGGCCAAACGTAACCCGTTGGTGAAAGGCAATAATCGCAAAAATATGCTTGACGGCGAATAAAATAAAAGGCTACCCTCTCCTTCGGGAGAGGGTAGTGCTTTTTATTCTTTTTCGGTATCGTGACGGTTGTACGACAGTACGATGTCATCTTTCAAACCGATGTCGCCATTGGCTTCGATATCGAGCTTCTTACCAATCGTGGCACGTGCCGCTTCGGTAATGACAGTGAACAGTCGCAGGTCTTTATCTGGCCCCATGTCGTCGAGTTCAACACCGATAATGGCATCGTTAAGCGTGGTGCGTAACGCATTACCAATCTCGGTTGCTGAAACGGTCAGATGTGTTGACAGATAGTCGTTAATGACTTGCGAAGTCCGTTTCCGGATTTGTGCCAGAAGTTCGCTGTTTGCGCGGTTCGCTGCCGTGAGGTAATATTTGACAGTGAACTGGTTTTCAGCAGGCAGTGGTGACACAACCCCGTCTTCGGTACGTACATCGATATAACCCATCGTGGTGATAGGAACAAAGAAGCCTTCAGTTTGCTCCAACAGCAGCGGTTTCAGATTAGGCAGTACCACCGTAACGTAGTTGATGATGTTGTCAATTACGCTATCAAGGTACGTTTTAACCGCCTTCGAGGTTGCGAACTTATAACGGGCATCAAAGACAGCCATTTCGCTACGGAACTTAATACTGCGCGGTTTCGCAATAATAGGCTGACCGTTCCCGTCGAAGATTTGTTCCCCAACGTGGTGTGCGATTTCTTGTTCACCGGTGACCGGGTCTATTTTCGGATCGCCTTTACGATGCAGGTACGTGATTTGCAACGGTGGAACAGCATTAGGGTCGTACGTATACTCAGGCGTTACACCATCGTCTTTGGTTTTAATAACATCCTTTTCCCAATACGCCAGAACGTCCTTCTGGTAGTATTCGTAGTTGATGCTGTCCGTTACTGCACGTGCTTTTCGCCAGTAATAGGACATGGCTTTACCCAGCTCGATTTTGAAAATCTCATGAGTAATCCCAATACCATCGCGCGCAGGCGGTACAATCATTGTATCCATTTCAGCGCGTTCGTAATTACCGGGGTAGTAACCCGTACAGCCGTAGAACACGTTATACTCGGTTAACAACGGTGCAGGTGTGTCCACATCCACTTCGGTGGTGATTCGGGTGTTGTTGATAATCAACTCATCGTTACGGTCAACATCGAGATTGGTTTTCAACAAGAATTCCCATACACGCTCCGAACCTTGACGACCCACTAAGGTGCCGTTGATGTACGCCAACTTACCGTCTGCGTTGCGTGGCGAGAAGGAAATCTGTGCAAAGACTTGGTCATCACTTAACGCCTGGTATGGCGGTTCTGACTTAGTCACAGTGCGCAGGATATAACCTTCGCTCGTTTTCTCAATCTGATAATCTGCAGTGACAACACTCAGCTCCGTTGTCACGTTGGTGCTAACGAAACGTTTTGAGTTCAACTGCGGTTTATCGAGTTGGTAAATACGAACATCGCAAGATTTGTTGTTAATGTCCACCACGTAATGGAACGGCGTGAACAGGTAATGGTTAGTGTTACCCGCGTTAACCAAATCTTCTTTACGCATGGTCTTCGCAAGGATGGTCATCTCCGCATCGATTTGCAGACTGGTATCCGTGAAGCGATACAGCGTATCCGGCTCAATCGTCAAACGGTTGCCGTTAATACGGACCGTCGGCAGTTTCACCAGTTCATCCCAGCTAAAGTACAGCGGGGCGGTGATGGTCCCGATAGGGGAACTCACTTTAGATAACGTGGACTCCGGCATCGGCGCAGTCAGGAAGTAAGTACGCCCAGTTACGTAATCGTTCGGCTTGGACAAGGTCAGGCCGTAATCCGATACCGTGGCTTCTAACTGTTTCTCTGTTACTGGCAGTTTGCGAATCCCCACAGCGTTGTTTACCACACGGTCACGCAACTCATCAAACGAAAGTTGTGTACGCCCCCCGGTGGCGTAACTGCCTTCTTCCGCAACCAACATTTTGATGGAGAATGATTTCAACGGGTTGATGTATCCCGCATCGTATTCACCGTTCAAGTCGCGTAATGAGAAGGTGTACTCGTCTGCCGGAAATGCAGAAACGTCGAGGTCGAGTGGCCCGATGGTCGTATATACGTCCATGCGGATTTCACCACTTACCAGGTTCTTCGCCATGTAGATAGACGGTATCGTACAGCGAATGGACTGGTTAACGACTTGAATCAGCGCCGTAGGTGTGTTTGGATCGTAAACATCGCGACTGTGCGTGTGATGGATTTCTGTCCAGGTGTTTGAATTGGACGGTTTATTCCACACCCGTGCGTAGAAGAACTTGTTGGTGAACGTGCGCGTCATCACAAACGTGTTCTGCCCCAACAACGTATCGTTCTCGTCCTTTACACTGTACTGCATCACCGGAATACGGATAGCCAGTATCTGCGACGGTGTGCTAGGAACACTTGTCAGTTCCCAGTCCAACGCGTTAGTGGTTACGGGTGATATCGGTGACTGGGTTTCGGTAATCCACAAGACCTGGAAGGCTGGATTATCAACAGTACCATACGGCAGCACTCGAATTTCGATGGGATACTGAATGGCAAAGTTGTAACCTGAAACAGTAAAGACGGTATCCCGCGGAATCACTACTTTACGAATACCTGCCACGTTTAACGGCATCGCCTTCGCTAATAGAGAGTCGACATCTAGAAGCAGCAGTAAGGTCGCTTGTGATGGCTGGGCAAAAACATCGACATAGTCCACGTCAGACATGTGGCGGAACAGATCATCGTGAGTCTGTGCCATAGAAGGGAACATCTTCGGAATGGTGTCCCGATCGCCCTGGATAATCGTGTGGCCCATCGTAATTCCGACCTCGGTCATGTAGACCACCGGGTCGGTCGGGTCACGTAGCAGGATTTGGCCGTCGGCGTCCTGCACGTCTTGGAGCTGGTTCAGCATTAGTGACTGCATTGCCGATGGGTTATGTGCCATCAGCAGCAAGTCTTTCGATAATGCGTCGTACGTTTTCGTAGTCATTACAGTAAGCCCGCTCGTTTAAGGATGAATTGGTAATCTGCCTGATAAACATACCAGGTCAGCTTACGACGCAGGGAGTCGATGTGTGGATAGCCGTAGTAGTTGAACAGCGGTAGTAGCTGTGGTGCAATCGGCACAAGCTGGTCTTCGGCAATCGGGATAAAGTTGCCCGCTGCAACGCTCCCTGGTTGCGGCATCATATCCGGGTTAAACATAGACACCGTCAAGTTGAACATCTCCATGTACAATGGGTCATCGAAGCGCGCCCCGATGCATTGCCAGTTGAGGTTAATTGTGGTGTCGTCATTTAATTGAGGCTTGGTGTTATCGACATTCGCCATTTGACCGGCGTTATCGTTCATCGGCCAACAAACACACGCTGTCCAGAAACGGGTAATGTTTCCGAGTGCGTCGTATTTAAACCCGTACATCCTTGACTGGTAGTCAATGCGACGTTGGATGGAGTTACGCATTTTCGGTTTGAACTTACCCATTTTAATGCCGGACATATACTCCAGCCACACGCCCATCATTCGCATGATAGGGTTGCCGTATGGGTTGTTCAGCGACATTGACATGCTGTACTGGTTATTGATTTCATGTGTGGAGTCAACCATACCCCACTGTTCGCGCATTAAACCTTCTTCAGACATCCAGTTATCGACAGACTGGTCAGGCATCCCCGAGAGGCTCAGCATCTGCGTACTCAGCAATGGTATGAATGCCTGAAGATTGTCAAACATAATGTCCTTCATGAATGGCGTGCCCAAACGGTTCTTTCTTCGCCCATCTTCCATCGGTGAATCAGAGAACCCCAATTCAAAATCTGGGTCTAACGCTGCCAGAATGGAATAGTCGAGTGACGATTTCGGCTGAGAAGCCATGTTCGACATCTTGCGCGAGTTGGCAATGTTGTCAAAGCACAAGTTGAAGTCAGGGCGGGTAATGAAGGTTAGGCCACCGTACTCACGGTTAACAGGCGTCGGGTTCGACGCCATCATATGGTTGAACCCCATGTAGGGGTTGGTCACACGCTGCGCAGCCAGACCCAAACCTAACGTAAGACGGATACGGTCATTCCAACCCGATAACTCATCATTAACGTTGTACGCCGTGGTGGGTTTCGCATCGGACAGTCGACGGTCAAAGTAGTCGGCGACCGATGGTACTGCATCGATATTATTCGGGTTTTGATACGAATTGTCGTAGTCGGTATTCGGGTCATACCCCGGATCGTTCTTATCGGTCTCGTTACTCATCATTAACTCCGGAGTTTAGTTAAAAATGGCAGAAAAAACATTTGAGACATCGCTCGTCTCCTTTCTTTCTAAGTTTCCCATGCTGCTTCGCCAGCGGGCGGAATCGACGGAAGAATTCAACTCTGTGCTGTACAACGAGCACACCACGCTGGTTGAACAAAGTCTGTTGGGCTTAGATTACCTGCCAGGTATTCTGGAGAAAATCCAAATCCTGCTCGCGGGCAACCAACTTACCGCCATCTCAATTCTGGTAGGTGTTCCTGAGGTTGATATCCTTGGTACGCTTGACCAGGTTAGCACCCGTCGTAATGCCCTCGATGCGGCTGCACGTTCGGGTTCTCGCTTAGCGTCTTTCGCAATCGGCGAGTCCTCCCGTCACACGCTGCCGTCATACGATAAAATCGGGCTTGCGGTCGGTGAATCCCGTCGCCAGAAATCCGATAACAAAGTAGCGACTGAATCATCCGCAGGTTCTGTGCTGCCGAACAACACGCTGAAGCTCCTGCACGATCAGGAAGGTCTGTCCAACGGTAAAGTGTTCTCTGTTACCTTCGAACGCGACGGTAATAAAGTCGAGCTGCCGATGCGTCTGCGTCTTGATGTGAAGTCTCTGCCAACCGATGAAATGAAGACGCTGATTGCGTTCAGCGATCAAACCAAAACCTTCTGGGAACGTGTGCTGCGGGCGAAGGTCGGTTCTCTCAGCTACGCGAAAGATATCGCGCTGTGTAATGACCTTATCGAAGAATACCGTAAGAACCGCTTCCGTGATAAGTCCGGTTATTACCGCAAGATGATGGAAAAGAAAAACGCCAACTGGCTGTCTGGCCTGCTGACGCTGAGTCCATCCATCAACAACGCCTCTTCGGTTATGGTAGTTTCTCAGGAAACTATCGATGATCTGACTGCTCAACTGGGCGGAGACTTCGATGATTACAATATCCGCCAGCGTGTGTTCAAAGACACCCTGACTGTTTACTACGTGGTTGTCGACCAGACCTGGAACCGTGTAACCATTTATACGCGTGGTCAGACCGGGTCTCAGGAACTCGACAAATCAGACTTTAGCAAGGCGAAGTCCGGTAGCGGCGATGTAAACAAAATCATCGATGCCTATCGCGCTGGCGCGAATCCGGTACTGTAAGGGGAAAAGAATGCCGATTCCGAATATGTTGGCGATGTTGCTGCCGAGCTTCGAAGCCACCAACTTAAAAAATCAACTGTCATCTAACTGCGACTCGATTGCTGCGTTAGAGCCACAGTTCCAGAACCTCCAGGAACTGGTGGGAAGCGTCCAGGGTAAGCCATTTAAAGCGAAGCCTGTTGCCGACCTTTCTACTGAAATCGTTAAGTACCTGCATAGCTCCGGTTTGGAAGTTAAAGGGTTACGTAACGCAAGTATGCTGGAGTACGTCATCGCGTCTATGCAGAACGTACAGGCGCTGCGACCTTTCCTGGAGCAGTGTATCGACCGCGACATCGGGAAGACGTTGGTGACGTCATCTCTAACGTTCAACAAACAAACCGTGTTGCAGTTGCTGGATATGATCGAATTCTTCGTCGGTTACGCTAGCACCCTGATTAACTACATCACGGCCGAAGAGATTGCCGCTGTACAAGACTCGAACATTGCAGTGAAGGGAATCGGTCCGAAAGACCTTCAGTATCTGCAAACTCGTAAGACGTCTTTCTGTATTGCGGTGCGCGTCCTGGCAACCCCCATTACCAAACTGAAAGCAGACTACGCTGAGATACCCGAAGCGGTGTTTGACGAAGAGACATATAGCCAATTGGTTCAGCAGTTCGGTTCGAACACCACTGACCCGCTGGGTATGTCCTCCGTTCCGTTCCCGCTGTCGATCGTCTACCGCGTGCGTCTGAATATTGCAGAATGGCAAATGGATCGTTATGACGAGTGCGTGGAAGCCGCGAAAGCGACTGAACTGCGTATTCTGTTGTACAAGAAACAACTGGCTGCCGGTGAAGGGGACGTGCACATTGAGAAACTCATCGAAGCGCACGAAAAGCGCTTGATGGAACTCAAGTACAAACGTGAACGTCTGGAGAAAAAATACGGTCTGGTCTAAGACCGTATTATCAGGAGAGTCTCATGTTTGACAATGACCAGAATTTTAACCTCGCCGAGAAGTTGATTAAAAACTACATGGCGAAACTGACCCAAAACCCCGTGCTGGTTCATGACGACGAACTGATACATGAAACCCTGGAAGCTGCAGCCGTTGTGCTGCCGTATTTCCGCATGATGGGCGCTGACTCTGTCCAACAAGTATTATATGACGAATATCCGCAGGTCGGTTTTACGTTTAATACGTTTTATAACGAAACTGCATCGTTCATACTTGACGGTAAACGCCGTACAGTGTCAACAGGACAGTGGTCCGTTCTTCTGGTATCGTACATGAACGATATCCACTCTACTAAGCAAGTAGAGCGAACCGGTTCCCTGGGCTCACGACTTCTTGCTGCGGCTTACGGTCGTAGTGGGCAAGTTCGCCGTATGGGAACTGCGCATCAGACGTACACGCCTGACCGGCGTCTATTATCTTATGCAGACCACGAACTGCTGGCACGTTGGTTGACACGTCCGAACGGGTTATCCGATATGATCTCGTCGTTAGCAGTGTTTTTAAAAATCGCACGTCCCTAAGGGGGCCCCTTATCTAGGGGCGTGTAATTGGGTTATAACCAAAGGAACCGAAACAAATGGCAAACTTTGTAAAAAGTAAACTCGCCCGCGAGTCCGTTGAAGCTACCGGCGATGTAATCGACGGTCTGAGCAACGTTGAACCGGCAGAAGAGAACATCGACGTTCAGCTGGCAGAAGTTGCGTCTATCGACGGTCAGCTGGAACAGCTCGATGGTGACCAGGAAACCCTGGCTGCTGATACCGAGCGTACCGAAGCTGCTATCGACGCTGCTGACGAAAAAATCGAAAACGGTGAAGAGATGCCTGAAGAAGCCATCGCTCACACCGAAGTGGCGCAGGAATCTATCCGTAAACGTTGGGCTATCGATCGTACCAAACTGGCACGCGAATCTTATCGCCGTGGCCGTGGCATGACCAAAGCAGCTCAGGAAGGCTGGAAAGAAACCCTGAAAGATCTGTTCAAGCGCTTCGTTGAACTGTGTAAAGCAGTTATCGCGAAAGCGAAAGAGCTGAAGCTGAAATACATCAACGTTGGTAAGTCTGCACAGAAACGTGCGAAAGCTTACCAAGAGATGCTGCGTAAGCTCGGCAAGCAGAAGAAAGAAAACATCTCTGGCGGCTTTATTAGCAAACTGTCTATCGAAGGCGAGTTCGATGTGGCCAACTCTATCGCTATCGCGAAAGAGCTGACCGGCGGTAAAGCGAAAGACGCTATCAACAAGCTGTCCTCTCAGGCGGCTGACTCTGCCGTAGCGATCACCAAAACTGCAGAAGGTACTGCAACGGCTGCTAAAGGCGCTGTTGATGTTGCCCTGTTCGGTACCGCTGCTAAGAAACTGCGCACCCTGCCGCAGTTCGAAGATGGCGAAGGCGGTCAGAAAGTTCTGGCACTGCCAGGCAACGCCTATGTGCAGATCGGTAGCAAAACTCTGGCCGGCGGCCAGGAGTACACTGCGGTGGCGTTCCTGTCAACTGGCGACTCTACCGACACGAAAGAGATTGCTACCCCGGCAATTACCGCACTGGCGTCTGCAGCAACCGCTCTTGATGCGATCGGTAAAGGTTTCGAGAAAGTGCTGCAGGACTTCCGCTCCTATGACGCCGAAGTTGAGAAACTGGAGCAGGCTGCTAGCAAAGCTGCTGCTGCCCTGGATAAATCCAACGACGAAGGCGAGTGGGAAGCACTGCGTAATGCACGTACTGCAGCCGACCAGGCTGTGCGTAACTACCAGACTCTGAACCGTGCCGTGGCGCATGTTGGTAACACTGTTATCAGCGGCCTGAACGGTTACATCGGTGCTGGTATCGGCGCGTACGAAAAGTCTAAAGCTTAATCCGCTTTACGTACCAAACGTCGGTTGACAAATCATTAATGGCGGTACACGGCGTACCGCCTAGAGGATAGAAAAAGATGGCAAACTTTGTAAAAAGTAAACTCGCGCGTGAATCTGTCGAAGGTACAGGTACTGTCGTTCCGGACGGTATCGAGCTGCCGGCTGAGTCCGTAGAAGGTACTCTGGCTGACATCGAGCACGACACCAAACCGATCGACCAGCTGGATGCTGAAGCAGATGTGCTGGCAGAAGACGGCGACGAAACCGACGCGCAGCTGGAAGCAGTCGATGCTGCTGAAGCTGCCGCTGACGGTGAAGGTGAAGATGGCGAAGAGCCAATGGAAGTGGAAGAAGATATGCCTGACGATGCTGCTGAGCAGCTGGACGTTGCGCAGGAATCTATCCGTAAACGTTGGGCATTCGACCACCGCGTAAGCGTCGCGCAGGAATCTTACGGTGCACGTAAGCGCCGCCAGGTTGCTCGTGAAAGCCTGTGGGACGACATCAAAGCGTTCCTGCAGCGCATCTACGACTGGCTGAAAGAACAAGGCCGTAAGGTTAAAGACCGTTGGCTGAAGTTCAGCAACCAGGGTAAATCCATTCAGGCGCGTGCTAAGAAATATGACGCTGCTCTGCGTGGCCTGGGCAAGCAGAAGAAAGACACCGTTAGCGGTGGGTTCATTAAGAACCTGACCACCGGTGGTAAGTTCGTCGGTGACGACATCAACACCCTGAAAGGCGTTATGTCTTCTATCGGCAGCATTTACGCTGAGCAGGATGCAGTTGTTGCAGCCGCTACCGCTATGGTTGGCGCAGTTGAAGGCGGCAAACTGGGCTCTGGCTTTGCAGCAGCGGTTAACAAAGCAACCGCAGGTAAAGCGGGCGAAGTTCAGCTGCTGGGCAACCAGATCGGTAAAGCCGAAGTGAAAGTGAATGGGGATGACCTGGAAGCTTCCTTCACTGTTATCGACGCCGAAGGTAGCGTAGAGCAGTCTGTTTCTACTCCGTCTGCTCAGACTCTGTCTTCCCTGGTTGCGTTCTTCAACCAGCTGGGTAAAGCAGTCGAAGAGAACGTGAAAGCATACCACAAAAATAACCAGGCTCAAGAGCGTTACGAGCAGGCTATTGAGAAACTGCTGAAACGTATCGACGGCGTGAAGATCGACGATAACGCTGAACTGACTTCCAACGTCCGTGTTGCGCGTCGTGCAATCACCGTTGCGAACCAGTACATCTCCTGGACCGAACGTTGCGTTGCAACTGGCCAGAAAAACCTGATCGCCGGCGTTAACGGCTACATCAGCGCTGGTATCGGTGCGTATGAAAAGTCTAAGTAATTAGACTGGCGAATCCCCCACTTCGGTGGGGGATTTACCCTTTCTTTTTTTTGTCTCGGATTAGAAAAGATTTCAGATATATATTACCTAGGTGAGATTGCATTGGTAATCTTTTAACCGACTATCACTTAAGGAATATGAAAATGAAAACTATCAATCTGCTCACTCTGGCTAATGGCTCTATCGAACGTAACGAAGACGACGGTGCTATCCTGCAAGCAACCAACGGCTTTAAAATTGTACTGTCCCCAATTCAATTCACAGGCTTACAAGTCTGGCTGCGCGAAATCAACAAACGCAAACTGCCGCGCCGTATGGCGGTTGGCGACCTGCTCTTTACACTGGATAACATTGACGGTGTTAAACCGGAACTGTACGAAGTTCAGTACAAAGCCGCAGTCGACACACTGCGCCTGAAGAAAGGGGAAGAAATCAAATTCATTCCGGTGACCTATAATGGTAACACTTACCTGCAGATGGAAGACACCCCGTTCGCTGTGCACGTCACTGACACTGTTGTTGAACTGGTCATTGCCATTGGTCTGGTTGCGACTCCGGCGGTACTGGAAGTCAGCGAAGATCCACTGCAGGATTTCGGTACGCTGTTCGAAACCGTGCTGGGTGGCATGAAGCTCGGGAACATCACCAAGGTCATCCGCCGTATTCCGATTCGGAATGCGCAGCCGAAAGTGATGACGCTGGCAGAAAGCATGACGGAACACCCGGAGCTGACTGCTGAAGAAATTCAGGCGCAAGAAGAAGCAATTGAAGAAGAACGTCAGAACGCCCAGCGTGAAGCCATGAAGCCGTTCCGTGGTTTCCTGGATGCTATCTTCGACTGTGCGAACTCGCTGATGAAACCGGTTGAAGTGAAAACCGCTGAAGAACCAGCAGCGTAAATATTACATTTGTCCGAAACTGTATGTAGTCGACCATTAATCTTAAGGAGTATTATCGTGAAACGTATCAACCTGCTGAATGTTAAAGAAGTAAAGTGCCAAGCATCCTCTCCGCTGTGGGCACCCATCAGTACACTCATCACCTCTACCGACATGGTGACGGTACCGCGTCCAGTTATGATAGGCTTGGCGGTATTCGTCCTTTGTGCTGACAAACATGTGGCTAAGAAGAAGTCACTGGTCTACGGTAATTGCGAGTTCTACATCAACGCAGAATTTAACAAGAACGATCACCCGCAGTTGGAAGGGTTGTGGAAGTACCTGCTTGATGCAGGACTGGAACCGATGAGTAAGGTTTGTAGCCACGATTATACCAAAGTGGAGCACTTCGCCCGTCGGAAGAATGAACGCTTACCGATGGAAATCGAAGGGTTCCAATCGAAGGTGGTGGTCGACCCTGGCGCGATTGGTGAACTGAAATCCTCTTTGTGGATACGTCAGACATTGGTGCGTGAAGACCTTATGTTTATTGCAGAGAACAATCCTGCGGGCGATGTAGTGAATCTGAATGCGCCTAACTGGGTAATGCCGACTGAAAGCGTTCCTGGCAAGCGCATGGTGATTTGAAATAAATAGGTAGCCTCCGGGCTACCTTTATTTTTTGGAGAGGGTTATGCCTGAAGAATTAAAGTTCCAGTTTAAAATGGAAGCGGCTGTTTCTGTACAACCGATTCTACGTATTAAAACCGCTGCCGGTGCTGAACACACGCTTGCTGTGGTGGAGGAAGACATTGCGGGTGCGCTGCTGCAGCTTGGTGACCGTGAGTACCTCGGTCCTATCACCATGCGTTTACGTCAACCCGTTTTCGGTCAAGGCAAAATCTCTTCCTGGCGGATGGATTCACTCCTTCTCGAAGCTGAACCACGAACGGTGTCACTGATGTTTATCGGTGAAGAACCACTGACAATTACGCTGGACCGGCAGAAGCTATGCCGTTACTTGCGTGAAACCATGAAAGAGATTGCACGAATTAAAGAGAAGGGAATTAAATGATATCTTCAGTGTTGACAGGTGTGCGATTAGCATACGCGGGCCGTTATCCTGGCCGTGCCCTTGAGATGATCAATAGGCTGGGGTACGTAAAAGAAGAACACGGTAACGGGGAGTGGACAAGGACCACGATGGATGACACCGGAATCTGCTTCGGCATCGCAATGATGGTTAAAGATGTTTTGAAGAATAACTTTAACACCCCGTGTGAAATTGTCTATATTTATCGTCGATATAACGCGGAAGAAGGAGATGGTTTCGAGGACATTCTTGTCCACGCCGTGTTGTGGTACGATGGTAAGTTTTACGACAGTGATGATTTTACTGGCGTCAATAAGTTTGAGGACCTTTCCTATATTCGTGGGTTTGAAGGGTTGGGAGCGCGGATGCACTATCCATCCTATCCTGAGAGAGGGGACACCGGCTCCCGTGATACGATACCTAACAAAATCACTCCAGAGCTACATGAGATTATCGAAAAAACAATAGGCTTTAGAATACCCAGAAGGAATGTATTTTGAAACTCTCTATCATCGTCGCGATGGACCGTAACAATGCCATCGGTAAGGATAACATGCTCCCGTGGCGTTTACCCGCCGACCTGGCCAACTTTAAGGCAATCACCACGGGGAAGAATGTTATCATGGGCAGTAAGACCTGGGAATCGTTAGGCTGTCGTCCTTTGCCTAATCGCGGTAACTTAATCGTTACTCGTAACCCAGAAGGGTATATCAGTGGCCGGGAAGAACACACGGACATGCGTCTGGTGACGTACCACACGAGTATTGATTTAGCCATCGAAGCTCTGGAACGTATCGAGAAAGATACCGGAAAAGAGCAAGAGGTGATGATTATTGGTGGCGCATCAGTTTATCAACAAACCCTCGCTCGTGCGGATCGTATTTATCTATCGCGTATTGACATTGGTGTTGAAGGTGCAGATGCTTTCTTCCCAGAAATCGACAGAGATGTTTTTCAAGTCGACTACACCATGACCCATTTACCCGACGGCCAGAAACACACGCACCGTTGGACGTATCAAATTTTAAATCGTATCGCTGGAGTTTAAAGTGGAAAAGAAATCTGTTAAAGGTTACGTGATGGAAGTAACCCCAAAAGCGGCTGAACTGGCGAGAGAATATACCGGATGTATCGTGCCACTGACCTCAATCGTGGTGTGTGAGGGTTCCTTCTATCTCATCTTCGGCAGTAATGAGCCGGTCTATGCGTACATCGATGACCCTGATCGGGTTACAGCCCTCTCTATTGCGATGGGTAAAATGGTATCAGACAAGATGATTGAATTCGTTGTCGGGAAAACGATGGACATTATCCGCAATCCGGTTGGACACAGCGGAATAAAATGTAAGAAGTGGCAGCTAGCTTGGCTGGCACATTAAACGGTTATCTTCTTAAGGAGTATTAAAATGCTTAGTGAACGTGCGCCCCGTTTAGAAGCGGCGGTATTGAAAATTGAACGTGTGAATATCAAATTGTTATCGAACGATGTTGGTCGGGCATCGTACAGTGACTTATGGAGTATCCCCGCACCACCGCGTACGTTGGTGGTGAACTGGTTAACGAATCGTTTGGGCTCATGCGATGTTAAAGCCAAGGATGTCGTACTAACGCTACCTGACGGCAAAACAACTACCGGCGATGTGTTGATTGGCAGTGGTTCTAAATTGCGTATGGGCGATATTCGCTTGGGTGAGTCCTATCGTCCGGACGGTATGCGACCTATGCCGATTGGCGAGGTAGAAAACCGAATTCTGGAAAAAGAAAGAGTGCTGGCGTTCATACGCCGCCCGCCGGATAGCACGGTGTCGTTTAAGCAACGTAAACCGGCTGCAGACAACACACCCGTTGTCGAGTGGCTCGAAAAGTATTTTGGCGAATATGGCATCAGTCCTGATGAGGTCATTCTCATCAACGGCCACGCCATGATGCCGTTTAAGCCCAGCCCGTATTACACGATGGGACAACTGCGCGCTTCCTTCAAAGGGAAAGCACGCTAAAGTGTGGGGGACTTCGGTCCCCTTTCTTTTTTTTGCGTTTTAGGCCAGTGATATGACTACAACGAGGGACAGCTAATGCAACAGTATTTTGAAATTCCATCGTTGGACAAGACCATGCGCAAAGCTGTGGTCGACGGCGTCGTAGAACGTGTGCTAAACGAATCTGGTATTGAACGTGCCAGTGTTGTTTTCACGGATAGCTTCAACACCGCCCATCAGCCAGGCTCTACGCTCGGCGATGAGACACCGGTGGACTATTCAGCACCGAACCGTGTCTACGTCGAAGTGGAAGAAGAACGTGATGAACGCGCACGCATTAACCGTCAAGTTGGGTTAGCGGCAGAGATTCCATTCTTCCATAACCCCGAAGACCAAGTACGCGCCGCTCCTGTCCGCGTAATGTATAACGTGACTATCACGCTCCGGCGTGTCGGCCCATCACGCGACGAATTGTTACGTTGGGCGAACCGCCTGGATTCACTTATCGACATGGGTCGCTATTCAACCATGACGGAATCCGAAGCGTACTACTTGATTCCAAAACCTGCGCTTAAGCTATTGAACGAATGCTATATCGCCGCAGGGACCCGTGTGCCGAAATACGATGACTTTAAAGATTATCTAAAGGCGCACTTCACACCCGACGTTTTCACCACAGGTAATGTTGCCGGTGGTCAGAATGTCTTAGCGGTACGCTACGCACCAACCCGTATCGAGACGGTTTACGATGTTATCTCTCCTACCTGGGATAACGACGAAAACCATTACGAGACCAGCTTCGTTATACGCTTCTCATATCAGCGACCCGAAGAGGTGGTGATTACCTACCCGTACATCATCAACCAAACACCGTTACCGGATGAATGGTGGCCTGAGATAGACCCGCCGTTTGTAAGTAATGAAGAAGGTGTGCAACGTCACCAACAGCAAAAGAACCTCGACGGTACTTGGTGGATTAACGAATCACGCCAGTTTTTACGTCTACCGTATCTGCTGTCACCGACAGAACAGTTCGAACGTACACACTCGCCGCTAAAAGCAAAGCTTCTGCATGTGTTTGGCACCGATGTAGCCTTCGGTGAAGAAAACATGATCGACCCTGAGGTTTGTAGTATCGATGATTTACCGTATGTCTGGAATGCCGACGTGGTTCCTTATATCGAACATTGTCGCACGATAGACCCGACAGGTCAGACGGGCATTATCCGTATGGAATTGTTCGAGAATGGTCAAATCATTGAACCACGTTTCTACCATTGGGAAAACGGCGTCTTCTCGCTACGTAACCGTGAAGTTCATGTCGAGAAAGCGTACTACTTAACAGAGTCGGCAATACACGACTGGCGTAATATGGACTTATGGCCACTGCATCTTTATCCAAAAGCGGCAAAAGTGCTTATTGAGTGGTTATTCCCAGATTGGGATTGCCCGGATTGGTGGTGGGATAAACCTGTGTTACCACCAAGTGTGATTGATGAAATCACGAAGTTCTATCGCCGTGTCCTGTTGACGCAATTTAATACCACGATTATAGCCATCAGAGGAGCCGATAATGCTCAAGGCGAACAAGAGGGGTGATACCAAATTCGTTCCTGTTGAACCTGAGATTCCGATTATCAATAAACCGCAGGACGGGGTGAAAGAAGCCAGTAACTTGGTAACGATCCCAACTCGCACCACGGTAACGGACTTCGACAGGATTCCGAAACAGTATCTCCTGCAATACAACGAAGGTTCTGAATGGCCGGTTGATTTTTATCACGCGTTGTCGGGTCGCAACGATCCGAAGACGATGTTCGATACCCAGAACGACAGTCCTACGCAACAGCTGCTTAAGATTGTTAATTTGTCGCTGCGTGTTAATGCGCCGCTTGACCGTACGCAGGACGAGCAACGTAAGACTTTCGAACTGACCGGGACGTCGACCCTGGTAGCATCGATTACACCGAACGAAGGCGACTTCTTCGTTGCCCCAATAGGTGATCATCGACACGGTCTGTTTAACATCACCGCCGTTACCCGAATGTCGAACAACAAAATTGCAACGTATCAAATACGTTACACGATGTTGTACGAGATTACACCACAGATTGCAGAGACGATTCGTCTATGCACTGTGAGAACGCTCCACTACGTCCGTGAGCGCGCGTGGACCGGTGGCGATACCTTACTGACTCCCAACGAGTATCGTACGTTCCTGGAGCTGGGAGACCGCATTAAGGACATTGAGACGACGTTTGTTCGCCGTTTCTACGATACCAGTTTAGAAACCCTTGCTTATCCACGCGACTGGAAACTCGACGGGTTAAAGGCAGGCGGCTACTACGACGTCTTCTTGGCGATGTTTGTGAAGGCTATCGGTCTTCGAACCGTTGGTAAAGATATCCGTATTTACCCGCACCCGCCGAAACCCGTGCAAGATATCGAAACGCTGTTCACGGTGTTGTTAAATCAACAGCCAGAACTGCTACCTTACGTCGAGAAAGAATGCAGCGCAGTTAACCCGCGCACGTTCAGAACGATGCAGACCCGCAACACCATCGCATGGTCACAGTTCAGTTCAACGCGTTACTTTACATCACAGATTCGTCAGTTGGCAACGTACGATGGGGAGTGGCCAGAGTTCGAAGCATTCGAACCGGTTATGTTCCCTGAGTATCAGGGCAACGCAGGCGAGGATATGGTGGCTTTTCTGCCGTTGACGTATAAACCCTACCTGTTAAGCGAAACGTTCTATAGCGGCTCGTACAGCTCGGTTCTGGAGCATTGTTTGTACCTGTATCTGAACAAACAACCAGTACCTAGTGAAGTGGCTGCGCGTTTAGCAGAATTGGTGCTGGCTTTACCGAAGGACAGTCAGTTCTATTACGTCCCGATGGTCTACGTGATTTTGAAATACGCGAGGTAGTAATGTCGGAGAAGAAGCGCAGTGCAGCATTTATGCTGTTTAAAGCGTGGGTGTTCTTCCGGGTACCGGAATACGCAACCATCACAACCTACGCCAGTCAGGAACACGGATTGTTCTTGCCAGAAGACCCGAAGAAACGACAAGCGTTGTTACTGAACATGAAGCCTATCTATCTGCACCCCTCAGAAGCTGCTGAGTATTTAGCGACCGGTGGTGCGTTAGATGTACACGACCCGCATGACGGGATTAAAGTGTACGGGTGGATTATGGAACACCTTGCGGACTGGCTGAACTATCTGGAGAACCCGACGCTGATTTACCGGGAAGTCCCTATCGAAGGGTTGCGTCAGTTCAATGTGCTGGCTTCGAAACTGTTTCCTGTGGCTAACCGCTACGGGTATTTCAAGAAACCCACGGCAACGATGGCGGACTGTGTTCAGTCGTTATTTGGGCAGGTCCGCCTGGAGTCTAAACTCCATCGTTTTAATGATACGATTATGAAACGTATTGAGTACGCTTATAGAGCCCGAGGAGGTCGCTAATGTCGTTTGGTCGGTTACAACAGATGGCGAACGGTCACATCGCTAATGCTCGGGGGTTACCGGCTATCGACTACGGGATATTCCTCACGGTACACGGTGCCCCAGTGACGGTGTTGAAGATGCTGTCTATCATTCACACCGGTCACTTTACGCGTGATATCTGTTTATTGACACATCTCACCTTGGCTATACCCTACAGCCACATGCGAATGATCACGTCGTCCGCAGAAGGGGATTTGAAGGTAAAGCTGTTACTGCGTCGTGGACAGAAAATCGCGGGGGTCTTTAACTACCGCGGCATCGTGATAAATAACCGCGACCACAACGCGGAAACACCGACGATGTTCTTGAGTCAGTCTGATGAGAAATCTATCGCTTTGGTAACATTGGAGCTGATGGATGAGTCGATGTGGTTCCTGCGTAATCGTCAAGTGGGCGGCATCTACCACGAAACCGATGGATTAACAGTGGCTCGCTCGATATTGGCGGATACGTTGCCAGAAGGGGTGGCTGCAGAGGGACAGTTGAAAGGAATTGAATACGACGAGGAAGAACAGCAGGCATATCGGGATATCGTTATACCGGACTCCGAAGACTTCTTAAGTGTGTTTGATTATCTGCAGAACCATTACGGTGTTTACAGCAAAGGTATTGGGGTCTTCCAATACTTGCAGCGCTGGTATCTGTATCGGCCCTGGGACTCGTTGAAGTTTAATAACACAACGAAGCCTAAACTGGTCATCTATAATCTGCCACGTGAACAGGCCTCTCACATTGACCGCACCACCGATATCGCGGGTAATGTTATCTATCTGATTTGTGGCGGCGACACCAGTAGTTTGGAATACCGTGACCAGGCCGCACTTAACCATGGTACGGGTTACCGGGTAGGGTCTGTACGTGTGTTGGATGGGCGCAGTAGTTCATTTACGCCTGGTGACATCAGTATGACCACACCTGATAAGTTTGTGGCACAGGCTAACCCCGCAGCGTATCCCGGTGGCGTGGTTAACGCACCAATCGATCCTGATAAGCACTTTAGTGATACCGATAAACCACAGCGGTCTAAACTAGAGATGGGTCTGGGCACGATTGTGCAAACAACCTGGAACCGTTCAACGCACGGCATCCTGTATCCCGGTATGCCAGTAAAATACGTTTTTGCCAACGAGTATGGGGTCTATACCCGCTACGGCACGTTGGTGGGTGAAGTGTTCCAGTCCGCCGTCGACGGTCAAACGATGGCATCAGGGCGCTATAACACCCAATCACAACTGAGTCTTTGGCTCAAAGATGAAAAATTTACAGCTTAGTCATCTAGTATGACCAGTAAGTAACCTTAAGGAAAATATTGCAATGAAAGCGATTCACACCTTTCGCATGACCGGCCAAACTGTTCTCGATATTGACGCGTATGAAGCCGCTAACTTCACCAAACCGACCAAGCTCTGGGATCGCCTGGTTAAGGTACTACCGCAGAGCGGTGAGGTGCAGTTGGATTTTGTCATGGCGTCGACGTTGGATAAGACAGTGGCAGTTATTTATACTGCTGACGGTGTGCAGAGTAAGAAGGACCTGGCAATCGAAGATAAAGGCGGGCTGGGTTATCACTTGTTCCTGCACTGCGTAACCACTGCACCGATTTCAGCTGCGCTGGCGGGTCAGTACGGTTTCGCGAATGCGTATTTCCTGGCACAGAAACTCGCCGTGAATGTTATTCCGGGTGACGTGACCACTTACCCTGAATACGTACAGCGTATCCTGCCAGAACACTTCGCTGCAGACGACTACGATTTCAATGTGTTCCGTTTCGCACTGATCGGCGAATCGCGCGATCCGGAGTACACCGTTGGCCTGCGTGCCTGTCTGCGTCACTCCGTTATCTCTTCGGATGAAGGGATGTCGAATAACGTGAACGAAGTGTTCCCGATGATGCAAGTCGGTCCGTATATCACTTTCAACTCGTACATTCCGTTCCCGGCACAGATTCTGCCGCCGCAGAACGATAACAGTGTACTGCCAATCGCCGACAAGTATTCACTGCGTGCGAGCGAAGCAGTTGAAGTGATTAACGATCGTCGCTTTACATTGTCAGTGACCAGCGGCATCAGTGAACCGGAAGTTGCGGTCTCACAGAGCCTGGATTTGATGTAAATGTGTGCCTGGTCTCCTTGTGAGACCAGGTCTCTTTATTTTAGCCCTCTAAACGCACTCACAACCTTCTAAAGCCACTCTAACGGTAGAACGACCCTCTATAGTGATAAAAGCTCTCAAAACGCGTTTGAGAGCGTTATAGAGGGTGTACTCTGAATAAAAATAATTTCAGATATATATTACTTAGGTGAGAGTTACTACTAAACTCTCTAATCGACTATTAATCTAAAGGAGTATTGTCATGCTAACTCGTAACCATAAACGTGCCATCTTTGCCATCGTTGCTGTTGTTGCTTTCGCGGTACTGTCCATCACTGTAACTCAAGATTACAACAAGTGCATCGATAACGGTAACTCTGTTGCCATGTGTACAGGTCGCGGCTAATGGACTTTTCTGATACGGAGTTTGCCGAGTTCTTATCTCACCCGCGTTTTAAACGTGAGTGGGATAATCTCACTAACGGTGTTCGTCGTCAGGACGAAGAAGAAATCGTTCACGTCACCGCGCAAGTCTTACTTGTCTCACCGACAGGTAATGTGTTTCCAATGCAGCAGGAGATTTACTAATGGGCGTTTTAGTTAATTACGATGGTAAAAACGGAATCATGCTTCGCGAAGTGGAAGATAACGAAACAGTAGAGGTGAATCCGCAAACCTCAGAACGTACGTTTATCGTGGGGCCGAAAAGCGCACTACCGAAGCCGGACTGGAAAGAAGAGCTGGCGAAGTTCCGTGGGGAACTCGGGAAGAAGTAGTATAGATAATTTAATACCACCTACGGGTGGTATTATTTTTTGCCTAAGGAACGTGAAAAATGATTAATGAGAAGCTCCAAAAGTATTTAAAGAATGACACCGACTGGATGGTCCTTGACCAGTACGGACGATTTGTTCCGCTATCCAAGGATTCCCCTATACCCCGTGACAAGGCGATTTATATTCCTGACGGTAAGGGCGGTTATCGTTTCTGGGAAGGCCAGGAAGTAAAAGAGGAAATGTTCTACATGGAGCCGAAGTTCCGTGCAGCGTTCCCATCGAAAAATATCAACGGCTATGTTTACAACGCAATTCCGCCAATTACGCATCCTAACTTTGAGGTTGTGAACTACCCCGCAACTGTTCTGGATTGGCAACGTGCCATTAGTGAACACTACACGATCCCGCTTGAAGGTGTTTACTTCCCATTCCGTGATATTAGTTTAGATGACTTTATTAACTCTCTTAAGGACTAAAAATGTACAGCATTACTGATTTTATCAAAAGTTCAGATTTCCCCCTACCTCCCGACCATGAAGTATTGGCTAGCGATCCGTTAACCGATGCGGCCATTGTCCAGCTGGACCGCGACAAACGTCGTACTTACGTCGTGTTGGTCGAAGGGCAGAGCTACGGCCTGTCTTCTTACGACCTGGAGCAGCAGGAGCGTTTCCTCGATGAAAACCGCAAAACGTCAATGTATAGCGCTATCTCGCGCGCGTTGTGCAAGGTAATGGCGACGATCACAGACAGCAAAAAGCGCATTGCCGTGCTACAGGGTATCAATACGCTAACGACCAAAATCCAGCAACTTGAAGGTTTCCATTGCCCACGATTGGAAGCCGCACAGAAGGATGCTAAGGGCGATGAGGCCATGGCGCTGTTTGAAGGCAATACTGTCTTTGCAACAGCTGAAGCTTGTTATCTCACCTATCCAACTTTTAACTATACGCCAATCAGCGACACCGTAGACGGGATTAAAGTAGAGAACGTCGTGCAATGGGGTCGTGCAAATCTCAAGTTTGTGATGTCCCATGAAGAAGAAAATCAAGACGGCCTTGGCCAGAAGATTCAACGTTGGTTCACGGCGCGTTTGGACGCCGACTGGGAAGCGCATGTTAACGCAGAGCTTCGTAAGTTTCACGCGGTAGTCGCATTGTTAAAAGAAGACGCTCCCGCCCCGAAACAATCGAAGGCACCAGTGGTTGGCTGGACGTGTTCCGGCTGTAACCGCAACCATGTCGCTACCGTACCGAGAACCCATCGCTACACTTCGCAGACAATGAACATTGCTTGTCCGGCTTGCGGTAAGATCAACGAAGTTGATTATAAACCGTAGTAGTACCCCTCTTACCTTCGGGTAAGAGGGATTTGTATTTATTTTCCGAAAAGAAAATAAAAGGCGCTCTCTCCCGAAGGAGAGAGCTTATTCACATCCACTTAGAGGTTAACATGAATACCTTTATGCAACAACTGCGTCAGCAACAGCTGAAACAAGTCGCTTTTCAACAACGTCTGCAAGAGGTTACCCGCCAACCGCAGACTTCCACCCGTACCATTAAAGGACTAGGAGGTGAGATAATACTCAACAAGAGATAACAGGAATATTTGCCTGGAATAATTATACCCGAGTGCTAGAACACTCGGGTAATTCCACGCATATAAATAGTTCGTCGTATTTTTTTTTGATCTCGGCAGGACGCATAAACTGCCCGTTGGGGAGCTTAGGCTCCCCAGTGTTCGTTAGAACAAATCATCACCCATTCCACCGGTGAAGAAGTTGATAGACGACGCTGTTACGGTTTCTTCTTTATCACAATCCCAAGGCAGGATGCCTACATCCTGGAAAGGTATCACTGTGTAGTGATAAGATTCTTTAGTATCGATAATGGTGCGGTGTTTACCGCGTTGAACTTCTAAGAAGCTATGGCCGTTGACCACACGCTTGTTAAAATACATTTCACCATCGGCCTCGTTATCAAGGCTCGAACAACTATCGTAAAGACCACGACCAGGTAAGTTCTTACAGAAGCCTACCGGGTCTAACGCTTTTAAGCGCTTACCTTCTGGGGAAATCTGGTGTGGGGCAATTAAGAACCCACGGTTGCGTACCACTTGAATGTTACGAGCAATACGATAAATTTCTTTGATATCACTCCCGGCAATACCGTTGCCGTGTCCTGCTTTGCTGATTGTGCCTAAGTAGTCTGCGCGAATGCCAACAACATGATAACCACGACGACGTAAGTCGAGAATAAGGTCGTTGATGTAGTGCACTTTAAAATCGGAGTTGGTGTGCTTTTGGAAAACGTAGTCCCAACCGTTTGCGCGAATCTTACCACAGAGGTAATCAGACATTGCTGTTGTGTGTGCTAACTTCTCTTCAGCGGTCGCATCTTGTGAAATGGTCATCTGTGGAACTTGTCCTTCAAAATGACCGTACAGAGCTTGATAGCCGTAAGCTAAGTTAACGTCGAGTTCGTTTTCTAAACTCAAGTCAAGAATAATTGGTTGCAGTGTGCCCTTCACATCCGCCATTACTTTCTCAGGCGTGTTGAAGATAGGAATCGACAAGCTCAGTAAGAGACTGAACAAAGACTTACAGTTAAAAGGTAACGCCGGCATTAGCCACAGTTCTTCGGTAATCCCTTTGTTACAACCGAGCATTTGGTTAATGGCTTTCCAGCCCGTCTGCAAACCATTACCTGCTGCTTTCTTGTTAATCGAGTCGAACACTTTAACAAACGGAGCCCGATTATCTGTAACCAGCTCACCGACCAGTGATGGAATCTTATTATGAGAGCGTTCACCGAACGTAGATAACGCCTCTTTGAGTTCGAGCACTGCGGTGTTCAGATCAACACGTGTCTCAGTTCCATTCAATGCTCCGAACGCGCGACCCATTTTTGTTTTGAGTTCGACGCTCTGTAAACATTGACGTAATTGGAAATAATATTGAGACAGTTGTCGATTAAGATGCTCGGTACGTTTGTCTTCTTCCTCGGGCAAATCGTCTTCGAGGAATTTGGTAATCGTATCGTATAGAGGACGTACTTGAGTGGTGGCCAGCTTCAAGCGCTTCATAACGCTCGCGTGGTCGTATTCCATGCCGCCGTCTATGATAGATGTGATAATGTCCTTGATCTCGATGAGTGCAAAGCGCTCTTCGCCATCTTCCGCATATTCCGGAAGCTTGATCTGCATCAGAACTTTTCTTATGACATCATGATCCTTGCTAGGGTCCGTCAGCATAGATTCTGTATACAGTGCGGCTAAGGCGGTTATCAACATCATTTTACTATTCATGGAGCATCCTTAAAATGCAAATTCGTTTTAGTCCACCGTGGGAAGTTCAATCTAACATAGATAAAGGGGCTGGCGTTAAAAAGTTGGAGGAACTCCAAGCAAGCTTCTTTAACTGGTTATATGACTGCTCGTCGGGCTTTAGTTCCATCATACTGCCAGTGAGTGACCCTATTTCGATTTATAAATCGATTATGGCACCACCTGCACTTCCGACTCTTTATTATGACCAGGTCTTAAACCTGGTTGAGAAAGGTACGAATGAAACCCTTGCTGATTTATATGGGGAATCATTCGACGGTCGTTTACGTTGGGTGTTCTCACAACGTGGCGATGTTGTTGTGGCGTCTTTTGCAGAAGCTAAATCCGGACCGGGTTTTTCTTTAAGTGAAGACCACGCTGCGAAAAAGATGTTCTGCGCAGAACTTTTTAAATATATGCGTCCCAAGACTCGTGTCGTGGATGATACGTTCAGTACGTCGACGCAGTTTGCTGCGCACGAAGTGCTGACGCAGTTGTACGCATGTCATTTATCTAAATAAGGTAAACTTGAAATGAAAGATACCCGTATCGCTAGTCTGGACCAGCTGGTTCAGCAGGGCAATGCTCTGGTCGCTGCTGCCAAGGCAGGCTCTTCCGCTAATGACGTATGGCAAACCGTAGCCGTTGGCGAATCTGTACGTAAAAATGCTGCCGGCTTCACCAACCTGCGTGACACTGCTCAGCAGCACTACGAAGCTGTAAACCCTGGCAAAACCATGAGCCACGCTGCTCAGGTTGCTTCTGCGATGATTCTGGCTGCTGCCGGTCACGAAGACGACTTCATGACCCGTGTTGCTGCTGAGAGCGCGAAGCCGGAATACGCCAGCTATATGCCGATCGCTATTTCTGGTGCAGCATCTCTGGCTGCTGACTACGGTAAAACTCCGCTGGTCGCAACCGAATACTACACCAACAAAGACCTGGACAAAAACCTGGGTCTGACCTGGACGCTGAACGTGCGTGCTCTGGAAACTCAATCCAAGTTTGCAGAAACCCTGTTCCCGACCATCACTGTGGACACCAACGACGTCGGCATCACCGTTCGTACCAAAGTTACTACTGTATCTCGTGGTATCCTGAACGCCCTGCTGACCAAAGACGTGGTTGAAGACAACCGTCAGCCGCTGCATAACGCGCTGTCTAACCACAAAGTCCTGCAGGACGATGCTATCCGTATCGTACCTTACGTGATGGAAACCGGTGAGAACGCGAAGTTCTTCGTATCCGAAGACATCATCGAAAACGAAAACGTTCAGCTGGGTCGTGTGCCGGCGTATCCGACCAACTACCTGAGCTTCTCTGAGCGTCGTCTGAACCTGTTCCAGCTGTCTGCCCATCCGGGTATCGTGCAGGAAGGTTACGATGAAACCGACGAAATCGCACCGGGTGCAGCGCTGGGTAGCCTGCTGCTGTCTGTGCGTAAGCCGACCGAAGAAGCGAAAGACGGTGCGCTGATCAAACTGAACGTACGCGACATGCAGTTCGCTACCTTCCAGCGTCCTCCTGAAGGTGATGGCCGTGAGCTGGTCCTGCAGTTCCGTCGCACTGTGTTCTCCCTGAACGCCAAGTCTCTGGACTGGAAAGGTGCTGAAATCCCGGCACTGGCCGCTCTGGCACAGAACGATTACACCATTCGTTATTCCATGAACATCAGCATGTCTCTGTTCACCAACGGTCAGTTCTCTGGTCGTGTTGACGTGACTGCACCGTCTCTGGAAATCGAAGGTCTGTACGACGCAACTGGTACTGCTGTTGATATCGAAAGCGGCACCGGCAAAGTCATCATCGACAACCTGAAACTGGAGCTGCTGGGCTGGCGCTTCGACGGTACTCGTACCAACGAGAACCGGAGAACCCAGGGCCTTCTGCTCGACCCGATTTGGGAACAAGAGAACTACAAACTGCAGTACGGTTCTCCGATCATGACCAAATCTCCGGTTGGCGTTGAATACGACGACACCGAACGTCTGGACGACCTCGTTTCTGCGGTTAACATCCGTAACGAAATGCTGGCTATCACTCAGACTCTGTCTTACACCGAAGCGGTTAAGAACGCAGCTGCGTCCATGATCACTCCGTGGGACAAACCTGCTATCCGCGGCCTGGGCCGTCACTGGGTTGCTCCGTGGTACAGCGAAAGCGACTACGAAGTGGACAAAGTGATCCAGTCTCTGGATACCAAAGATGCGCTCATCAACGCCCGTCAGGGTCTGGTACAGCGTATCGGCGACCAGGTAACTCGTGCTATCCAGGATTCTCGTTTCATGCCGGCTCTGCGCCTGCTGACTGCGGACCCGAACGCACTGCCGAAAGTTGTTATCGCAACTGACGAACCGACTGCTGCAATGCTGCTGCTGGTTCAGAGTGAGCAGCGTCTGCTGGGCGATCGCTACGAGTACGAAGTTATCACCACCAACGATGACCGCTGGCGTGTGAAGAACGAAGCTGACGGCAGCTGGACTCGCCGCCTGCAGTGGGTTCTGAAAGTTCCAACCGCTGATGATGGTTCTTACTGTGTTCTGAACTGGGGTAACCACTTCTGGTCTCCGATCATGGTAACCAACATCAACATCCAGCGTAACGGCGCTACCAGCAAAGAGCTGGCAGTACAGCCTCGTAACGCGCACATCTGCCACTGCCCGATCACTGGTCTGATCTGGATTAAAGGTATCACCAAGTTCGTGGAAGAGAAACTGGCGTTCAACGTCACTACTACTTCCAACGGCACCGGCGGTACTGACGGTGGTAATGCTGGTGATGTTGGTGGCGGCGCTGCCCAGCCTGGTGTTGGCGGTGAAGGCGCTGGCGGCTAATAATCCGTAAGGATTACGTTGCCTAAGATTAGCTTACTCCCTTCGGGGAGTAAGCTTTTTCTTTTTTTTCTAAAAAATTATAGATAGATATTATCTTAGGGAGAGTCGTTTGGTTTTAACTTAAGGGGATTGCAATGAAAGGACTTTTAACTGCGTATGGCCACAAGGTAAAACTGTTTATATTAGGTAAAGTAGGACTGTCGCCGTGGTCGCCGCGATGGATTAAAATGATTTGTTTACAATGTACTTTGAAACAGATTGAAACTTCGTTTAAGATTGCATTACGGCAAGCCAAAGAAAAAGACCTCAATCCTGAACAGGCTGCTGAAGTGCAGAAGCTGCTTGATAAAATGAATGTCGTTCGTAGTGGGAAATTTCCATCGTAATTTAAGGAGTATGTAATGGATATTCGTTTAAACGACGTTGTAGAAGTGCGTAAAACGCGTGGCGGAATTACGCTGATGATAGAAGGTTGTGGGGCCTACTATTTTACTGAAGAACAGTTTATTTGCTTCCATGAGGCCATTCGACACGTTGTTGTGAATTACGACGACCACATCTATCACCATGGTCTGGGTTACGATGTGATTAGGCCGGAGTATCTGCATTGGGGCGACGATCGGTTCTGCCTGGTCTTGCCGTGTGAAGAAAACGGCCTAGAGCAGCTGGAGAAAAATCTCCAGCGTATTGATCAACTGTTGGGCTTTTATTACCGCGACGCTGAGTTCGTATACTTGTATAGTGGTTCTTCCGGTCCTAACCGGGATGACCTAATGGTGGGGTTACATCGAACGGGGTCGTCAGGGTCGACTGGGATTGATGTCGGTTTCGCGTTTCGTCGAGAGGGTAGTAAACGCTGGCTGGTTCCTGGCCGCATTCGCCACTATATCGCAGAAGACTTTCACGACACCTACATCGATATTGAGCCCTTTGAAGTCCTACCCGCGTACTTCCCGTACCTTAGTGATTTGTTAGGCGGTGTTACCGAAACGAATAGCCTACCAGAGACGGGCTATACTTTCGCTTTGGAGTGTGGCTTAGGGCAACTTAATCTCGGCCACCCAACCAAAAACGATCTCAAAGCAATCCAACGTAAACTAATGAAATAAGGAGACTTAGATGGAAATCAATCTGGAGAAATCGAAATTAGTTGCGCCTATGTTCGATGGCAGGGGGTTTATGGCCGCTGGTCAGTTTGATTCGGAGTGTCGCCTAACTTTTACTGACGCCCCTATTGAGCCTACTAGTTTTTATCTCAGTCGTGACGCTGTGCTTGCGATATTGCAATGGGTGAAGATGTGGGAGCTTCATTTACAGAGCGACAACGGCCCCAGTATGCGCAACCGGCAACTAGATATAAACGGCGTTACTTTCGTTTTATACTCCATGGCAGATTACGATTATACGGAATTGAAAGAAATACACCCTAGCCAGGTGGCACGCATTTTTGATAAAGTGCGGCAGAACTTTACGACTGGCTTTACTGAGCGGGATGATTTGTGGGTGCAGGCCAATCATCCACTGGGCGGTTATTCTGCAGAGTCGTATAATGTCCAAGGTAGAAGGATGGAATTTAGTTTTGAGAACGACAGTGTGCACTATAACTACCGCATTGTGGGTCAATCGATTCCTACCCCGTATGCGTCACTCGATCTGACAATGGTAAAGATAGCTGATGCGATACTCTCAATTGCAAACACCGAAACGTATCCGACCGCAGGGTACGAACTAGAGTTAACATTAGGTTTCGGTAATCAGAAATTGGCCGATTTGACACGCGATCAATTGCGCGAAATTGCTTTTCGTTTAATACCCTAAAGTTTTTTACGTTACGGGCACTGGGTATGAACCCGTGCCCAAAGTAATCTGAGATAGATATTATCTACGTGAATAATTCTTTTGGTATTATTACTGGGATGCTCAATGAACCGTTATGATTTAGACGTTCAGCCAACGCTAACCCAGCGGCCCATGCACCGTGGTGCCGTGTCGAAGACTATCACGTACGAAAATAATACCGGGTTTCCCATATACGTCACTGAACTCAGTGGCGGGCATTTTGTTTTAGCCCCGTCGTCCACCACAGCGGCGGAATTTGGGATTGTGATTTACGTGACCTATACGGTGTTTGCGAACGGTGCGAATTTATCTGGTTTGCGCGACGCACATTCGCCGAAGCAGTATGCGCAGATATGTAAGGAATTAACTACGAACGGCGAAACGACGCTGATGTATGTAGTTGATGATATCGGTGCGTTAATGCGCGGCGACTTGGTGGTGTTGAAGAAGCTAGGAATGGCTTTCTCTACCCAACCAGTAAAACTCGATTCTGAGGTTATTGGTAAGCCGGGAGGGGATCGTAAAGAATTTGCCTTGGGCGTGGTAGTTGTGCAGAAGTACGAAGACCCAGCACCTTTAAAGTGGCTGAGGTTCTATACAACGATGTTGGAAGTCGAACCGATTCGATCGAAGTATTACGACGAGGGTATATACATGGTAATCGGTGGTGCGGAGTGTGTCGAAGGGGGTAAAATGATAATGTACTCTTTCGATGACCCGATGTCCCCGTTCCGGGCGTTTGCATCTGAAGATGAAGCGAGGCGTTATCGGTGGCTCGATAACATTCCAGAGTTGCGAGATGTTCGTGCGAAGCTGGAAGCCACGTATCAGGCCAAGTTGCAAGATCTCGATGAGAAAAAGAATCGGCAAGACCTCGATTATCGCACACAACTTAATAATCTGGCGCTGGAGAAGGAGAGGATTAACACCCTTAACACAATCCAGACGAATGAGCTTAAGTTGCGTTCCGATGTTCGTAAAGACCAATACGAGTCCCGAGCCTATCAGCGAAAAGATAGCTCGGAGTTCTTGAAATCCATTCCCGCGTATTTGGCTGCAGGGGTAGCGCTCGTTGGGATGATTCTCTGAGGGAGGCCGGTGTGTTTAAAGATGCGATTAGGAAGATTAAAGAGGCAGGCGAAATAGTGCCTTTTAATCGTGCAATTGCAGAAGGAGTTGGGTACACACAAGCTAAAGACGGGATACATGATCGTGTGGCAACCATTCTACGTCGCGAGTTGACGTATGATGAAATCGATAACCCGAAATTACCAGAAGGGTTAACGGTATTAGGTTGTCGCCAAATGTCGCCGTTTGAAGCTTTTATCTTTAAGTTATCGAAGTCGGATAACAATTCACGAAATAATCGTGGCCGGTCAATTATTAACATCTCATCCACTGACACGTATATGGTAATGGCCTCGTTCCGAGTTCCAGGTGATCCTCGCCCGGTGCAAAGACCAATGAGCCTGCCATTTATTCGTCGTGGCGGTTTAATGAACTACTATGGTACAACGTACCACGTAGCACCTGTAATCCATCAACCTGGTATATGTCGTGAGCACGGTGGTATCTTTATTAACTTCGACTTCACTCGCAAGGTGTCTATCAAGTTCTGTAAGAAACCAACGAAGATTCTGGTGAATGGTCGCCCTGAGCAGCTGTTCTTGCCAGGTACATCGAATCTGTTTGTCTCAACTGGACAGATTGGACACGACACCGATGAGAAGCCACTGATGTATTGGCTCTTTGGGCGTTATGGCTTTAAACAAGCCGTGAAGCGTTATGCGGGCGTTGATGTGGCGATTTGGCCGGCAATTAAAGTGCGTGATGTGGACTTAACGAAGTACGTGGTGATTCAATCCGGTGAGCCACAACTCGCGAAGACCATCCAGTACGTATTGTTGGTTAAACGTGAAGATATGCCTAACACCGATGCAGGGCGTTGGGATCAGAATGAACATCTGTTGCTGGTAGCGACTGCTGCGTTCTTCAAAGCAGCGCACTACTACGCAGGTAAACAGAACAGTAAGAACGGTCGTGCACCAACACTGCCGGGGCTGTTTACACAGATTAACGAAATGGCAATGGACGAAGATATTGCGAACCTCAACTCTGCAGCCTCCTGGCGCGAAGTGTTGGGTCGTAGTATTCGCGGACTGAAGCCTTCGGATATCGAACTGAGTCGCAGTATGGACAGCCACTTCCAGGAATGTGAACGCTATGTCAACAGCACCTTCCGTGGTGAGCTGATGGCAAACGATCCGTCCATCCCTGATGATTTGGATATGTTTGATTTCCTCTGGTACACCACGCAGCTGATGGTGCGTACTCGTCTTACCAAACAAGATGATATTCCGTCTATGTACGGAAAACGTCTCACGGTAACCGATTACTTACTGTTGGGCCAACGTGGCTTTACCACAACGATCTCGAAAATACGTTGGAAGCTGGGGCAGTTGGAACATCGGACCCCTGAGACGGCAGCGAAGTCTATTCGCGATGCACTGAACAAACAGATCGTGCTCAATCTGGTGATGCGCACCATTACGAGCAACGGCGGTATCAGTTTCTTCAATGCCTCTACAGAATCAATGGTATTGGCAGTGTCTACGCACGCCATTGGTCAAACCGAAACCGATGCTAAGCGTTCGAAGAAAGGAGGCAAGACCGTTAACTTGAACGACCGTACTAAGCACGCGTCTGCGTCGCATCTGGAATGCGGTAACGTCTACTATATTCCTAAGTCGGCACCGTTTAAGGCAAACATCCTCAACCCGTACATGAAGACCAACCCAAGTTTGGTAATGATGCGGAATCCTAAACTGGACCCGTACATCAGACCGACCGAAGAAGACATTGCTAAAATCGGCCGCTAATTATTACATCTCTTAAGGAGTATTATTTACAATGAGCATTACTGTTGAACAAATCAAAAACGTCATCGTTAAACACCTCGATCAGGACGCGGTACTGTCGCAGTTGAATAACGTGATGCGTAGTCGTAGCATTCCGCCAGATCAGGCGTTAAAGATTGCGACGTATGTTGCGGTATGGGCAGCATCCAAAGGGGGTAGTGAAGCACAGGTTATCGCATATGCAGTCGATGCGTATAAAGCAGCTGCCTATCAGCAGGTGCATAACGCAGGCGACGCGTATAACGACGATCGTCACACCAAACTGGTTAATGCTTGGGAACAAGTCGGTAAGATTCTTGCCGAAATTCGTTCTCAGCAGTCTGGCGGTTTGGGTGGCAGTGGTGGTTTATGTGGTGGTAGCAACGCAGGTGGGTTACTGGGCGGTAACAGTTCTGGCGGTGTTCGTGTTACTGATGGCCTGACCATGTCTTCTGCGCCATCTGGTGGTGTTAAGATTGGTAACACAGATGCGGCACTAACCGTGATTGCTGGCGGTGAAGGTCTTAACCTGGTCAGCGATCCTATTCTGAACCCACAACCAGTACAACCTGCACAGGTGGCCCCAACACCAGCACAACAGTCACAGCCGGCACCGGTGCCTGTACAACCGATGCCTAATGCTACAGTCAACAACCCGGTGCTTTCCCCACTCGGCGCAACAGAAGAAACCGAGAAGGACACCACCAATGGCCCAATTAACAACATTCTGCAGGAGATTGATTTGATGGAAGACTACGCACTTCACGAGCTGAAAACCCCCGAGCTTAAAATGTCGATTCCAGCGAAGGAAGCTAACAGTCGCATTAAGCAATCTGTTTACGCGGAAACGCGTGATTGGGCTACACCGTTGCAAGATATCTTTAACGGTAATGAAGAGGTTGTTTTCTACGACGGGGCTGACCTGATTGTGCGTGCACGTGATAGCTATCGCGCGTATCTGGTCGGTGTTAACACTGACATGTGCGAACGCATGAAACAATTCGTTGCTAAGCACGATGCGCTGAAATCCGATCTCGACAACCTGGCACTGGTAGAAGATGTTGAAACTATCATGGCTAAGGTGAAGCGTACGATCGATGAACTGCGTAAGAACACGAAAGAACTGCACGAATATGCGATTGCGAACAGCAGCGAAGCAGAAGTGGTTATCAGTGAAATTTCTCGCTTTGCTAATGCGTACCTGGCGAATATCACTTTCCTGGTACACAACGCGCTGTCGCTGGGCACTAAGCGTGGTAAAGATGTGCCGAAGTTCAAAGCTATCGATTTCGAACGGAAAATCAGCGATATTGATTTCTTCGTAAAAGATCTGTTCACTGCAACCGCTGGCGACAACGGCGTAAGTGAATATGAAGACTGGTTCCGTGACCTGTTCCTGATGGTAGCGAACTCTCTGCGCAAACTGACTATCAAGCTGAGCGATTCTGGCAAGGTGGTTAATCTGATTCAGAGCCAGTTCACCATCGTGATTCCAGGCATGTACCATTCTGTTGATAAACACGACGTAGTTACGGTAGCGTCTCTGGGCAATACCGCAGACCCAGTTGTGTCTATCTACGAAGCAGTACAGGAAAACGTACCACATGCAATTGTATTGATGCAGCTGCCGCAGCACACTTACTTGCTTCTGAGCAATGGTGAGAAAACTGCACCAGTGCTGTACTAAGTAATACGGAGACCTTCGGGTCTCCTATTATTATTTTTTATTCTATCATGAAAAGGAGTATTAAAATGTCTAGTGTTGAAGCAGTAATCTATTTTGAAAACGATGGGGTCGCAGGGTGTGGCTTCCCGAAGACAACAGGGGTTAAATCTCTGTTGGCAAAGTATAAAGAAGAGCTTAAGAAAACGGCAGGGCAGAACCCTGGCGTGCCACTGCGTAGTATTTTTCCTGAGATGGAGAAGGCCGCAAAAACTGATCCGGTGTTGGATATGTTCTGCGGGATGATCAAAGAGCGATTCCCTGACATTGATAAGTACCACATTACGCTGGTGTAATTATTATAGAGTAGCTCTATAATGAGGTTCGAGCATGGTAAAGTTCATTGTTGTCAACATGGATTTTGAGCGTAGTGTGCGTTTTCGCTTTGAGTTACCTGAAAACAAAGCGACTGAAGCTTTCTTAGCCGACTTCCACAAAGCCAAAACAGCGATCAATCATGGACGTCGCTGGCAAATCTTCTATAACGCCCGTAAAGGCCTCCTGAAGGCGTTAAAAGCAGCAAAGGATACAAAGGTATTGGAAAAGCTAGAACCTTTCCAGAACGACCCTCTGGCGATTGGTATCATGCTCGACGAACTGGTTAATAAACCTAAAGCTGCTACAGAAGATTAAAAAAGAAAAGGTACCTCTCCCCGAAGGGAGAGGTAAACCTTATTTCTTTTTCTTTTTTTTTGTTTAGAGGACGTTGTCGAGGTTGTCGTCGGTAGTCCCTTCACCACCTTCTGTGCCTTCCGTTCCATCGGTAGTTGTTTCCGTGGTTTCGGTCGACTCAGTAGTTTCCTCTGTACTATCACCACCGGTGCCGTTATCCGTATCGAGATCGAGGTCTAAATCATCGTCACCTCCACCACCGAGATCTCCCTCGCCGCCACCGGTGTCACCGCCCGCATCAAAACCACCACTGAATCCGCCGGAAGCATCATTAGGATCAAGGTCGGCATTCTTCGCTAACGTTTCCAGTCGACCTGTAAAACGTTTCGCCAGTTGAATCAGCGTCTTCGAAGCAGCCATCGCTTCATCAGTCATCATGGTGATATTGTCTTGACGAGATTTATCGTCGTAAACCAGATCGAAGAAGTCGGTTTCAATGCCTTGTTTACGCAGCCAGTTGCGCGTATAGAAGGACTTGATCATCGTCTTCAGATCGTTCGGGTCCATCGAGATGCCTTCTTGCTGGAGTTGCGCAGCAATGTCATCCGTTACAACCAGATCAGCCAGCTTCTCAAAGAACTCCGTACGTTTATCGAACAGCTCCATCTGCGAAGCTGCTGCAGAGGTGTCTGGCGGTGGTAAGGTTACTTTCATACCGTTGATAAACGCAGCCAGGTACTCAGAGACCTTTTTCGTAATCTGGTCAGTAGTCATCCCATTGCCGTTAGCATTGATATACTCTGCAATGATTTTAATCATCGCTGATTGCAACGACGGGGAGGCCAACATCCCATTAACTACGTAACGTGTCAGTGGCTTAGAGAGAATCTCTTGCTTCTTAACAACCTGCTGGGTGACCAGTAACGATTTAGAGAAAATCTGTGAAGCGAATTCGATGTTCTCGGGGGTCATTACCAGGTCAGGGTCAACACCTGCGATGTGACAAGTGCGACGTAACAGACCTTCGTCGAAATCCTTATCCGGGTATTTATAATCCGGCGTAGTATCCGACACAGACACTTTGGTACTACCGTAGTAGTCGTTACCAATAACGTTAAACGCAATACCTGCGTTTGTCGTCATTGCCCAGGTGTCGTTCATGTCCCCCCACATCGGTTGACGACGGTTATAGGAGTTCATGATGTCTGTTTTCAGCTGGTCAATTGTTTTCTGACCGTTCATGTCATCTGGTGCCAACTCAATGTCGTACTGCATGTGACGTGCAGAGTTCAACACCGCAGAGTTCATGGTAGCGAACAACAGCGCCATACGGACAGTAGAGATAACGAACGAACGTTCGGTAATAGATACGCCGATACCATCTTCATCAAAGTCCGTAGCGAAGTAGCAAAGGTTTTCCGCAGGAATATAAATAACCTGCGTATGGCGTTTTGCCAGATGGCGCGCCAGCATGATACGGCTGAACGTTTCGGTTACCGTCATGCTAATCTCAGCACCACCCAACGCCTCACCCAACGCTTTTGTCAGCTGGTCTTCAGCAATCTCACCATAACGCGCTGTTAAGCGGTTAGCAATGTCTGGTGTGATTCGGGTTGTGTTGCCCATCCCCAGATTCGCGCGGTTGATTGTCGAATCTACCATACCGTCGTTGTTCAGGTAGTTCATGAAGTTCGCATCACCGTAAAGTGTGGAGCGCGAGTTAATGAAGTTACCCATTTCGTCAACGATGGCCAGATAACCTATAGGGTTACGAACATCGTCACCGATAACGAGTGGGAGTGTGGACTCTGCTGGCAGTAATCGTTCCGTGTATTCGATTTTGTTGGCATCGGAGAAACTCATCTTCGGTACTTCGCCGTAAAGCTTTTGCTCAGGCGTTTTCTGGTACGCTTCGTTGAGGTCGCCGATGTTGATTAAACCGAGTTTTGCCTTCTCTTGTTCGCTGTCTGTGAACTGGTCAGCGTTATACTCTGACGCACCTGTCGGCGTAGAAGGTTGTTCATATGCGTACTGCTCTAACTGACCGAACAGGCCGGTGCGAGCATTCTCCTGTGCCACACGGCGATAAGCCTCTGGTAGCAGGGTAATACGCGGGTTGTCGGTGATAACGATATCCAGGGAAGCCAACATACCGTCTGCTTTAAACGGACTGTTAGGGGCTGCTGCAAAGTTAAGTTTAATGGTTTGTGGCTTGGTGGGCTTGTCAGCGCCACGTGCACGACCCAGAATACTTTCTACACCAACCTTCGGTTTGTTTTCACCGCCAATCTTGCCCAGGATACCCAACTGACGTTCAAAGAAGTCGGATTGGCTACGGCGCAACGATTCGGTTGCAACAGACGGCTTTAAGCCGAAGAGTTCATCGAATCCGGTATCTGAAATCAGCAACACCGGGCTCGCGCCTTTGGATTTCAGTGCATCGTAAATCCACTGATACAGTTTGTTGGGTAACTGGCGCGTGTGGTCATGGAATTCACGCACAGGTTCCAATAACTGTTGACGCAGGTCGATCGGGATATCAGCCACGTTGTCGTAAATCAGCGTGGTGTTAATCAAATCTTTTGTGGACAGGAGCGAGGAGGTCGCGATGGTAACAATGACCTCTAACTCAGGGAGCGCATCAAAGATACGTTCGGCATTTTTAACGGTGCGAATGCGGCTACTCGCAATGCCCGTGAGTTCTGTACGGGTTGGTGTAACACCGCCATCTTCACGCCTGCCGCGTTGCTGCTGAGCCGACGGGCTCGTGGACTTACGCAGTATGGCAGCTACCGCGGGGTCGCCCGTTAATTTACTAATATCTTCCATTGGGGTCTCCGATGCAGAGATTTAACATTTTTCGTGACCAGGCTATCCAGTTAGCGAAATCCCTGATTGTCAAATCAGAGAGCATCGCCCAACAGATGAACCTGGCAATAACCAAAAACGGCGGTTTCGTTTCCGAGAACCGTGAGACGTGGCGGTATTACCTACACTTAGCAGGTAAACGACATGCAATCGACAAGCCGATATACATTACGTCACTCGACACGCAAGAGCAGATAGAGTTAACGACGCAGAACCTCTCCCGTCATAAAAAGACCTCAAACGTATATCGTTCTAACCCGGAGTATATCGACGACTTAATCGCCGAGTATCCGGACTACGCAGTATACATTCGCGGTACTTTCAATCCGGTTGATATTGCATACGCGATACGTGTCGATGACTGCTCAATTTTGTATTACGATCCTGCTTTAGTTGAACCGCAGGAGACGTCGTTAATTACACATATTGAGAACTTTATTCGTGCGGCACATGTACGTTTCATGGCCGATGGCTGGAAAGTTCACAACGACTGTTTCGTACTGGCCTTTTACATGCAGCAGTACCCGGTGTGGCCGGGGCTTATCATGTACATCCGCAAACGATTACAGTTTACGACCGAAACGCACTCCTACTACGTGACCGAGTTCTTGGCTTCGCACCAAGAACTGCACGAGTTCATGCCGTACCTGACCCTCAAGCAGAAATTCACACTGTATCGCAATATCCGTTACTGGGAACGTAACTCTGGTAAGGAAGAAATCTTTACTTGGATGATTGACACCCTGCTGACAGGTTGGGGTATGCCTGCTGTTGGATATAAGGTCGCCCAGCAGATTCACGACCCGACGACGGGCAGCGACGATGACCTGACACCACTCCCGATCGGCTACCAGTCGTCGCTTAACTATACTGAACGTGACTCGGGTCGTGACCTGGACATTGTTAGCACAACTGACATCATCCAGAAAGAAATCAATCTGGCGTACAATAACCCAGTGCACGAACCTGACTATCAGGAAGACCTCGATCGGCGTTTGAGCTTGACGCAGTATCCGAACCTGCCAACGAAGTTAGTTGAGGTAACGGCGATTGACCCAGAGGCCATCGAACGTTGGGAATTTATGCATGGCTTGTTCAACGAGTGGATGCATATCGTGGCACGTGGACAGTACAACATTTACCACGAAATTCTTAACCCAACGAACGGGGACACGCTAAAGCTCACTTCAAAAGAGCTGCTGGCACTGTTCTTGTATGCGAGCTTCAAAGGTTATTCTGGCGTAGCACTGGATAAAATCCCGGTGTGGAATGTGTTTGGTGTGTTAATCAAACGCTGGGTTGGTTTTGATGAGATGGAGCAGCATCTGCCAAGCTCATGGCCCGGCCGTTTTAATGCGTTGATTAACTATTACACGGACACGCATCATGAAGTTATCGGTAATTTGATGTCTGCAGATGAGTTGTACGATGAAATCAGCGAAATCATGGTGCAGAAGCGTCGTCGTTACCGTTACTCGTATAATCGACACAAGCTAGCCGACCGTGCTGCCGGCACAATGCTGTTTACCTACCACTACCGTGACTATAAGTGCGATCTCGACCTACCTTACCGCGATTACGACGAGTTCTTCAAAACGTTTGGTTTTGATTACGAGTTAGTCTCCGCGGAAACCTGGCAGGACATCGCCACCGACGCTCTAAACGTGGCCACTAATCTGGAAACACGTGCGTCTGTCTCACAAGCTGAAATACAACGCGCGATGGTGCGGTTAATGACGAAACTCTCGTCGTATACTGTCCATTTTGCCGCACGTATGGGTTCTGACACCTACGATGTCACCGACCCAGTCATCCCGATTCTGGATGATATTCTCACAGAGGCCGCCGATACAACAAATATCATTTACCCTCTGACAGACGTGCAGCGTGTGAGCCGTAGTTCATTCATGACGACGGATAAGCCCATCCCTGTCGCTCCCGTGATAAAGGAAATGGCAATCCCGCAACGTATTAAGTTGCGGATGAATGTCTACCCTGGTATCCGTGTGAAGGTCGAGCAGGATGTTGTGGTCGATATGGTACAGCCGCCTATCGATGTTATCCGTGTGCGGACGTCATTTGAGGAGTGGACGCTTGCCGAGCGCGTGGCCGACCGTGACATGGATGGCTTCCGGCTAGACCAATTACCAAAGTGAGAGACTTATGGGATACCGTATAGATTTATCAAAAACCCCGAAACAGATTCTGGTTGAGAGAATCAATTACGTTTTTAAGTTATCGTATAGTGAAAATAACTACGAGTTTAACCCACGTGGGGTGTGGCCACTGACACGAGCAGAGCGACGCGCTAAAGGCGTGGAGTCTAAAGTTGCAGCGCGCTTTGTAAATGGGGTACACGGCACCCAAGAGTTTTACCTGACTCGCGCGGATTTAAACAAGTTACTTAAAGACGTAACGGTTGAAGTCCCGAAGGGTGCAACGGAGTGGAGCCATGAATTAGTTCCGTACATTGTTGACGAGTTGGGTCTCCAGCTCGATACGTACGACATCATGGTTGAACCGATTACCCCAGAAATGGAATCGTATGAGGCGCGATTAATCCCGCACCATCTATCTTTCAAAGGCACGATTGCGATTACTTTTGTTGACCCAACTCCCCGTAAGCTGGCGCAGCTGGTAACTAAACGGGCACTCGACGGGTTTCGCCCAGGAGAATTTTTAAATGGCTAACACCAAAGTTTACGATGGTAAACTGTCAACAGTGACTCTTAACGCGATGCGACTTACGACCGCGTTATTGACAGGTGCTGACGTACAGTACCCACAGAAATCCACGATGAACGAGTTTTATAAACTCATGACCGCGAAGGTTCCCGATGGCGCTACACGTCCGCATTTAGGATATATGTGCGTGGGTAACCGCGGACACATCGTTGATCAGTCTGATGTTGTGGCGGACGTTGTTCCCGTCGCGAAGTCCCCTATTGCGTCAGGGATGTTCTCGCGCGTTCCATTGGTACTGCGTACATTGGATAACGACTTGTCTGATGAGCAACGTAAACAGTATGCTTTCCGTACTCGTGAAACTATCGGCGCGCGGGATTATTGGGCGTATTATTTGAAACGCATCGACATGCGCGCAGTGAAGACCACTGACCTGGATATCACTCGTGAAAACGGTGTTGAAACCGTCAAAGATTTTGTTTATACCGATGCGGAACTGAACCCGGTACCGAAAGAACTCCCAGACTACGATTACGACGATGACGGCACTGTAGAGATCCCAGACGGACGTTATGTTGAATCGGGCGCTGACCTGGTGATTCCATGGACTGAGTTTGATGTTCAGGAATATATGAACGTTACGGCTATTCTACGTGGTACACCACGCAGTTCGATTATTTCTGAAATTGCGCTGTGTTCTGGCGTTGACACCCCAGAAACGGGTGAATCTGCCACCGGTTCACAGTTTAGCTATAACGAAGCTATCGGCGTGCAGGCATTGTACTACATCTCACTGTTTACTAACCTGGCACAAACCAACGATCGTCTGTCGCTGACTATCCGTATCGGTCAGCCGGCACCGTGGTTCTTAGGGACAGCTAACTGATGCTGATCCCCGAGCCGAGGTTACCCGACAGTATGGTGAGGATTGCTGCCGTTGACCCCGGTACTGCCCATCTTGGGATGGCGGTTATTGACTGGGAATTTGGCCAACCTCAAGGTGAAGTTGTCTGGGCAGGCACGGCTCATGTTGCGGACCCTACGCACAATGGCTCTTTTGGTGAGTGCGTAGGGAAACGTGATGCGCGTTTGGTGGAATTAGAAGAACGCTTTCGTGAGTTTTTAAAACTGGCAAGGCCGACTTTTGTCGCTACCGAAACTCCATTCATGCGAAGAGCTAAGCTCTCAGCGTACGAGTCTGGGGTGGAGTTGCAACTGATGTTGCGGCGAACGCTTTGGGACGTGTTTCCCGAAAAATATCTCCATGGGTTTAATCCTATTATTGTGAAGTCGTACGTTGGTGTGGAAGCAAAGGGTACTGATAAATCGCATATGCAACAAGCGGTGACAAAACTCTACGCGAACCATACCCGGTGCGACTTATCGGTATTGGATGAACACAGTATCGATGCCGTGGCGGTGGGTAATATCTTCGTCAGGGTCAACTTATTAAACCTAAATAGTCTCCTTCCGCCCAAGGTTAAGGTTCCTAAAGCTAAGGCCGGTAAGCGGAAAGGAAGACGCCGGAGGAAATAGCGATGTCGCAGTCTTTGCAAGAAGCTTCGACGGATGTGTTGGATGTTCTTATCCAGGCGGGCACCAATAAATTAAGCCTGGAGGAGAGTAAACGACTAAAAACAGCCGCCCAGACCGCCTTGGGAAGTGATGTTGAAATTGATGTCACTAAACCTGCTAACGTGATTCTTACTTCTTTACGCCCCCTCATCCTTGAGCAGGTGGGGAACATGGCGAAAACGTTTGAATCGCAAGCAAAAGCCGCTGTAGAAAGCATGGATGAAAAGCTCGCCAAAGAAACGTTATTGACCCTGTGGCCAAATTTGAAAGGTCCGCAGAAAGTCCTTATCGTTTTGTTGGTGCTGACCACTGTGGCGATTACTGGTGTGATGGCCTGGGACACACACCTGCATTATCCACAAGAGTTAACGGATGTGCTGATTGTGGCGCTCTTACCATTGTTTGCTCAGGCCGTGTTCTTTACATGGCCGATTAAGACGCTTGCTTATAACTCGATGGCCATTGGTGCCAAAGTTGTTGAATACAAGCTGAATAAGAGCAACGCGAAGCAACAGACTACCGCACCTAAAGTGTAATTAAGCCCTCTTCTCCCAAAGGAGAAGAGGCTTCTTATTTTTTTTATTACGTCTACGTAAATTACTGTGTAAGCACGACCCAAAAGGAATATAAAAATGCAATTACAATTTCGTCAACGGTCTGTACTACTACCGTTTAGCGCTATATTAGGTTCGTTTACCAAAATGTTGTCTGTGGATTTTACTGCAGCTGAGAAAGAAGCGCTGTTATTGGCGGCAGTCGAAGAAGTGTTGTGGGAGGCGTTTTACGTAGTGCCGTTTCGTAGCTGCTTAAACGCCCCGTATGTTGAAGGGCAGTTTGTCAGCGCGCTTTCCGCTGCAATTACCAAACGTAAACTAAATGCCATGGCGCATGTCAAAGAGATCACCGCGCAACGAGGACGGATATTCGCTGCCGTCAGAAATGTGTTAATTAAAGAAGGGTTTCTTGCAGATGCGTTAGGTCCCGAAGTTCCTTGGGAACCAGGTCATCCACCGCGTCAGTTCGACCACGGGTACAAGTTAAGTATAATTATGCCACGCGGTAAGCGTGACGTCTCATTGGGGAAATGGTTACAGATAAGCTGGGTTCGTCCTACTATCGATTGGCAAGAAATGTCGGTCAATCGCTATCTGGAACACCTGGCAAAAACACCGGCACAGTTTCACCGTTCAACAATCCTGCCGTTACACATGCTGTTAAAACCGTCCCTGTCATTGGCAGAAGCCATATACCTGCTTAGTGGAGAGAAGTGATGCTTGTTATTAATGTGGTCGAGGATAAGATTCCTGCGAACGTTTATCCTGAACTGGTTGAATGGGTACGCGACTTAAACAGTATTCGTGAGGAGCCTATTAAACTCACGATGTTTGTTGAGGATGATATCGTGCGGGGAATCATGGCATGGGAACCTGGCCATTTGGTCTATATGGTTGTGCCCGAGGAATCGCGACGCGGCGGCGTCGGTAGATTTATGCTTAAGTATCTTCAGCAGAACTCCGATCGTAAACACGTCAGCTGTCGTGTTCACCCGACCAACATTCCCGCGCTGGGATTCTTTCACCAACAAGGCTTCCAGATTGACCGATGGTATATTGCTGCTGACGGCCAACGGTATTTTCGTATGACGAACTACAATGTTATTTCGTCACACACGCCACCGGAGGAAAAGCTTTTAACTCATTACGCTGAAAGCGTTCCCATTTTTCTCTCGATGGCAGAAGGTAATTTCGTCTAAACGAGCGAGAGTGTATAATGATACGTGTTGCTTACGAAACACGAGATACGGATGGAACCCGTATAAACGTCATCCGCCGTGTGGAGCTTGTTCCTCAGCATGAACTGAATATTGCAGACAGTTCGCTTAGGGGTACTCCTGTTAAGATTCTGAATCTTACGAGACGTTCTTTTCATCACAGTAAGACTTCACCAGCAATACGGTCCAGTAAAAGAAAAAGTTATGCCGATTTAAAACATCGGTTGTCCCGGCATTTTCGTCGGAGTGCCTGGAAGGCTTTAGTTGAGATTTTGGTTGACGAACACCTTATCCAGAAGTTGGAATGGGAAGAGGTTCTCAAGGAAGCGGGCTATCCAACTAAACCTTTCTCTTATCACTGGCATCACTTCAAAAAACAGTTCCACGATGCCTTACAGGTATCGCCAAACACTCGCAACATGATTCACCGTTTGGAGAAAATGGACTGGCTTCTACCCTATCTGGAAGAGGACTAGATATGATGCGTGCTGTATTAGCTGTGTTTATAATTTGCGTTACTACGTCAGTATACGCGTTTACTGTTCAGGACTTCCCGCAATACAAACCAATGTGGGAAACTGACGCACCTGTGAAATTCAGCGACAAAGATGAACCAGTCGTGACGGTGGAAAATGGTGAGTTTGCCGTGGTTAACTACGGACGTTCTGAACTGTGTCCAGGCGGTGGCTTTTATCTCGTTAACACAAAGCGTAAGACGTACCAGCCGATAGATGCGGGTACGTGTTCGTCGAAAGTTAAAGCGACAATTGCCCCGACAGTACGAAGACAGCGCAGCGTTAATACCCACCAGTTAACTTTTTGGGTAGGTAAAGAAATTTCCGCGCGGTATCCTTTGTACGATTACTAAACACAGCGTATAGGGGCTTCGGCCCCTATACTGTTTATTATTTTCCTGTGAAGTATTATGACCCCCTTAATCAAATACCAGGAGCGAGGCATGTCTTTTGTTATTGACTTTAACCACCATCACAGTCAAACCTTGCTCGATTTAGTCAATGCTTTTAATGCCGAAACCGTTTATGCGCCCCTGACCACAGAACGTATCCGTGTGGAGAGTTATGGTCCGCCGGAACCAGACGGTCGTGTAAGTGCTTTGCTGACTAATAAGAGTAAGCCGGACGACTATGTGGTTGTGCGTTACCGCAAATTGAGCTTAAATGATATAATCACATTGGGACCTGAACATCTCACGTGGTTTGATTTGTCGAAAGGTAAACCGGCCGATTTGCGCGTATGGTCTGAACCTGCAATGGCTAGTTTTGAATCGGCGTGTGCAGAACGCGGCATCGTTGTAAGTAAGGCGTGGGAAAACCCCGCGCAATGCCACGTAGAGTATGACATCCCGACCGATCGATACGTCCTCGTCTATGAATGCGAATCATTTGTTTACGAATCACGCACACGTATTACGCTACCGTACCATATCGGCCAAGACTTAACCAAGACAACGTTGCCTGGTCTGGAATACGACTTGGCTGGTTTCTGGGGGCGTAAGCTGTTAGAAGAAGTGACTATCACGAAGCTTAACGGTTTTCGTTATCGTGAGTTTGTTTAAGACACTACCCTCGCCCGTTTAGCGAGGGTAGGTATTTATTTTTTTTCTTACGAATCGTCCACTCCGTATAGGAGGTAAGTCCATGAAAAAGATTTATAAAATTGCGGTAATCGGTTCTCGGAAGACTGATGAAGATACCATGTCTGAAATGTACATGCGATTGTTACGTGGGTTTAATGCGCTGCACGCCAAAGATTACACGATTCGTTTTTCTTCTGGCGGTTGCTGGTGTGGTCCAGACCAATTGCAATTCCGATTTGCCCGACAGTGGGCGAATACAATAGACCAAGATACCGGCAAGAAAGTGGCGTGGGATGATGAGTTCATTTGTTACCTACCCGATGAGAAAAAGCTCTGGCTCAAGAAACAGAACCCCAACGTAGAGTTCCGTGTAATCCCACAGGACGACCGCTATCGTGAGATAGTAGGTAAGCTTCATCCCGCGCCAGAAAAGCTCCAGGAGTTCGCCTGGGCGCTTCACGGGCGTAATCTGAATATAATTATGGGCGATGATTTAGCAACGCCTGTAGACGCAGTCTATTACTCTGCGCCTTTAGATAAACAAGGTAATCCGACCGGCGGTACTGCAATGGGCGTAAAATACGCTAAGCAGTGTGGTATTCCTTGTTACCACCATGCGCTTGAAGGACATCTGTGGCTTGAGAGCTTGTGCTTATTATGACCACGTTGCCTTTAATCAGAGGTCGCTATTATGCAAACAACCGGTTTAGCTCGTCGTTTGTGGGAAGCCTTCTTCCCCACGCCATCAAAACCCATTAAGAAGGTGACTAGCCTTCGCTTGTTCCCAGGCACCGAGGATGAGTTCTTCGATTACCTGGAACGGCATGGTTTTGATTCGAAAGTTGCACCACAGGAAAATGACCCAATTCAGACGGTCTACACTACACCGGATACGGGAGAGATATTTGCCTTGTGTGTTCGCTGGCCACATCGCAACTATTACTATACTTTGACGCAGATATAAGGAGCAGGGGATGTCGACGCTCGATTTAGATTTAGAAGTCCTGACTGACGACTACGATCGCCTGGTCGCACTCGAAGGTCTGGGAGTTAAGCCCGACTTCCCTGCGGTTTGTGCGATTCGTCAGCGTTGGTGCTTAACCGATGACGGTGAAGATATGTTGGCTGCTCGTGAATCGCGTGAAGCGATGGAGCGTGCTCAGTTTATGACTGATACCGACCCGCGGGCTGGCATCCATCGCGCAGCAGGGCGCATTACTGCGAAAGCTGTTAAAGGCGCTGGAAAGCTAGTGGGTGCTGGACTAGGTGCAACCGCAAAGGGTGCGGGTAAACTTTCGAAAAAGCTCGCATTACGCTTTTACGATTTCGCGGAAGCGCTAGCGAAAGAACAAGCCGACCGTTTGAAAGAAATAACTTCGAAAGCTGCTTTCATGGAACGTAAGCTCAATAAGCTTAAAACGCGAATGTCGCTGTTAGATGACCACAAAACACTCGCTGCGGTCGACGTTCACACGAGTAGCTGGACGTCTAAAATTTGCTTTGAAGATCGACCCGATTTTGAAGCGTGTGTTAAGTTTTCTAAACAAACAAATGCGTACGAAGGCGTCGTGCAAAAGTACACGGTTTACACACGCACTGCTCTGAAGAAAAGCAAAGCATTCGAAGGGCCGGGCTTAAAACAAATCAGCAAGTCCACGAACTGGGCAGTTAAGCGTGCTGCTGGGTTGCTTGGCATCATCGATCCTTTTAAAAAGGTGGAAGCTTTTCCTGTCCCTGGAAATATCGTTGTGGTTGAGCACCATAGCGGCAAAGTCAGTTGGGCAATTGCGCGTGACGGTGAGTATGGTGAAACCATTAAATCGCTGGATATGCATCAGTGTGGGAAAGCAATAGAGGCTGTGGAAGCACTTATCAAATCTATTGCTGCACGTGGAACAAAGAACCGTGTTGTGGGTTACACCGGCATTTACGAAGAAGTGGAAGCGATGAAGTCCGAGCTTAAGAACCTAGAAGGGGATGAGCTGAAGGAGGCCACGTTACGTTACCGTAATGCAATGGCGATGGAAGACGCTTTCACCACGGCACTGGTACGCGTGGCGGAGGGTCTAATGGAGTGGACGAAGCAATCGCTGGCCGAGGTGAACTGATGAAGATTATTACCATAGTGGGGCCAGACACGGCTAACGGCAGGAAATATTCCACAGATATCCTCGCGCTTTATAACGAGCTGGACAAAAGCGAAATAGAAAGCTATCGAAAAGAGACGGGTATTAATGTCCGTTTTACGCCGGCTAAATCGTTAGCCGAGCGCTTCCGGGGTCGTTTACTGGCGGTCGTGGACGACGGTGTCTTGTATGGCTTTGCGCAATACCGCACGATGACTGAAGAGGGTGTGACGATGATGTCGGTATCCTCACTGGTCGTTAGCAGCAGCGCACGTGGTAAAGGTTACGGCACCGCGTTGATGGATGCGGTAAAGAAATCCGCAACGGAAAAAGGGTGTACAGTTGTTCACCTGTCCGTGAACGCCGGTAACGCTGCCGCGAAGTCGCTCTACGACAAAGCTGGCTTTAAGGTAGGTGCTTACCAGATGTATTGGAGGGTGTGATGAAAATCGTTTTTGTCACCAAGCCCAACTCCCCGTATGGAAAGAAATACTACGCCGACTTGTTAGGACTACACAACAAGTTATACGACGATCAGAAAATAAAACTCGCCGAGTTAAACGGTCGTGATGGTTTTAATCAAATCTCAAAACTGGAGGAGGTTTGGGGTGAAGGTACGCTATGCGCTTGCGCCGTTGATGACCGTGGTGTGGCTGTTGGTTTCATCACCTTCGGCTACACCAAAAAGGGACAACGTTTCCTCTGGGTATATAACTTTTTTGTAGATGAATCGGTTCGTTCACAAGGCGTTGGCCATGAACTGATCGAAGCCGTAGAGAACTATGGCAAATCAAAAGGCTGCGCATGGATGCAGCTTAACGTGCTCGGTAATAACGACCGTGCTATTGCGTTTTATGAACGTTTCGGTTTTCGAACTGAATACCAGGATATGGTAAAGGAGCTTTAACATGGTAGCTGTCCGCAGCGTGCCACATCATACTGGCTCGCGATATACTTTTTGTGTAAAGCGTTTTGGGGCAAGGAATCGCCCTGGTTGGAAGGTGGTACGTGCGATGGGACAGTTCTGGCAATTACCGCCCGGCACGTTAAAATATTTTTCAGTAGACAGAATAGCCCAGTTCTTAAATGCGGCCGACCCGAGTCAACGGTCCAGCTTTATGGCAGGGATTGTTTGTCGTCCCGATGGGAAAACACGCGACGCAACAACTCGCGGAATCTACTGGACAGGACAGAACGCGTTTCAGGTTGGTTTACCTTGCCTGAAGTGTGAAGTGACGCCGTTTAATGGCCCGTATGCCAATGCGCATTTCACCGGTATCCTTGTGTCGTTCCCAGACGACCCGTCTTTAAACTACTTTTTATCAGTGGACAAAGACGTCAGTATTGATACCTTCTACAAATACTTGTTGTTTTACAGCCGGTATATCCGCGTGACTCCTGTGCATGAAGATTGGTATTATAAAAATCCCTTGAACTATGGGAGGGACAGGAGACTAGAAGGATGTTCTATCGAGAGCTTCAACTCTGTACCGCAGCGCTCCATGGCGCTAATGTGAGCAAGAACGGGGACCTGGAAGACGTCGCGCAAGCCTTACGGACCGTGCCAGAGGTTGACCAGGTCGACATCGACGCTAAGTATCTAGGCGACGGCGTAAAGCGTATTCAGTTGACCGTGCGAGCCAAACATGGCAGCTGCTCGTTACATTTCCGAGTCAGTGCGGATTATTTCCTGGTACTGCGCTCCACATTCAGTCACGATGGTCGGACTCACCGGGTTCGGTGGATGCACGACATTACTAAATTTGGCTACCCGCTTGCAGAACAACGTAAAGTCGTTCATGACTTTATGACTGCAGTCGTTGCGGGGTTTTAAGGGGAAACTGTGATGTCTGAGATGATTCTCGATTCGCTGTTTTTGATTACGGTTGCAAACATCAATAAAAACGGCAATCTTCCAGAATACGTAGACATAAGTCGTCATGGCTTTAAGCGTCGTTATCAAATCGGTAAGGTACTAGAGATTGCCTGCTTAGTAACGAACATGCGTAGACCGGTGGAAGGCTGTAGCGTTAAACATGCACAGATGATACTCGGACGTGCTATTTCGGAAGTACGTCGTAAGCGTCGTCGTGCACCGTATCGCTTTTATCCTAACTCTACCAAACAGGTGGTGGGTGAAGGTGAAGGTGTGGTTGATTTGCGCGAGGCCAGTTGTAATGTGGGTGGTATTGCGCGTGACTGGTTAATGAGCATTATCAGTAAGCATCCACGCACACCTACGCCGCAAGAAGGACAGGCGGTACTCGCACTTATGCGTAAGACCCATTTGGTGATCACCGATACACCGAATCAGGCAGCACGAATGCAGCACTATTTGGCGTGTCGTGGCTTTACCACACTCGCAGTGCCATCAGAATACGCAACTGATATTAAACTTCCGCCAGTCCCCGAGTGGTCTGAACCGAAAGTTGATCATCAGTGAGTTATACCCACTCCTTCGGGAGTGGGTCGACTCTATTGTTTTTCGGATAGATATTATTTTAGGGAGACGTACAAAATTTACGTTTCATCCTTAGCATATGCTAGAAGCCGTTGTGAGTCGGTTAAAACTCACCAACTTAAACTAAGAGAGAAATACCATGACTGTTAATACTACGAAGAAAGAGTTCCTGTCCGTCCCCACTGCCTGTGGCGAATATCGTTATGTATTTTTGTATAACGAAGAGATGATCGGTAAGGGCGGGATGCCGATTATGATAGAGCATAAGCTCATCAGCGCTAAAACAGGCGGTACCGTTGTACATGGCACGACTGAGTTCTTCGCAACTAACGCAACGCGGGAAGATGTTATTCGCGGGTTGCTGAAAGCACTGCGTGAAGTCTCAGCCAGGATGTTCTTTAAACACATCGCCCGTAAGCCTGAACTCATCCCCGCATGGAAAGAGTTCGACTTAGAAGCACTGCGTGAAGCTGCACCACGCTATGTCTTCATTGAAGAATGCATCAATGCGTATTTTAAAGACGTGATGCAAACCGAGCGATTGGTAAATAAAGCATCCGAAACAGGAAATCGTTTCTTCCGCAGTGTCAAATTTAAAGAAGACCTCCGGGCTAACTTCAACGATATTGAACTGCGTGTCACCCGCCGCATGACACTGCTGCGTCCTGAATCAGATACACCGCAGGCCATGTTGTCTTATTCCTTGGCCCCTTCTGCGTTGTTTAACAAACGCGAAGGCTTCAGTGTAATGTCGCTCAATTTCACTAACAAGTACGCGTTAGGGGAATGGCCGTCATTAAATGCATTCTTCAAAAGTCCGGGCATCAAGCCGGTCATCGAAGCATGGATTGAGCACACCTGGACACCAGAAATGAAGAACCACAAGGCTATCGAGTAATAACATCTAACGTCAGGCATCCTTCGGGGTGCCTGTTTTATTTTTTTTCTTTACGTCTGGTCGCTATATTGTGACACCACTACAATTAATTAAACTTTTGGGGAAGAATAAAATGTTAAACTCAGTGGCGCTGGATGGTCCAGATTTTTCTGGCAAATCAACACTCGCTAAAATGATTCAAGCGATGTTGCGCTCCGCTGGCGTTAATGCCATCATCGTCAATCACCCGACGAATACCACTGAAGCCGGTATTAGTGCACGCTCTCTGGTTATCCAGCACGCCTCTAGTGAACGTATTGCCAAAGCGATGTGTCTGGATTTCCAATATACAATGGACTTCGTTGTACCAGAGCACGATGTCGTTATTTTTGACCGTTTTTGTCAATCGACCATTGTCTACCAGGGCGTAGATGGTAAAGGGGAAGTTTTCCGTTCACGGGTATTAGACCACATTAACGCACCGAAACTTTACGTGGCAACCGATGTATCCTACGAAACCGCCACAGAACGCTTTAAGAAGCGCGCAGAGGCCCAGGGCAAGAACTGGGATGATGAGGTACTGACAGCGAAGTATCTGCGCTCACAGACTGATTGGGACGCGTTACGCGACCACTACCGTTTTGCTTTCCACATCACCACAGATGGCGGCGATAAGTTCCCGCTGATGCGTGTTACGGCTGACGACGATATGGCGTTACAAGCCGCGCGTATCGTTGAACGAATTTTGGCAGGTTAGTTGTACCCCTCTTACCTTCGGGTAAGAGGGTATTGTCTTTTTTACAGATCAGAACAGTCTTATGCTTTTTGCTTCCACTCCACTAAATTTCAGATATATATTACTTAGGTGAGAGTTACTACTAAACTCTCTAATCGACTATTAATCTAAAAGGAGTATTCTAATGCGTTTTAAACATCAAACCGTTGTGTTGGCAAAGAAAGCGTTTTTGGTTCGTCTTTCTTACATTATTACTCGTGTCACTGCGAAGGACGTTACGCAGAAAGACATTGCGTTATTAGTAGGCTGCTCACCGTCACAAATATCTGCGATTAAAAATGAACGTGAGAAGGCCGTGACTATCGAAACATTGATGCGGGTTGCTGATACACTGCGCCTGAATTACGAAATCGTCTACCGTTCTATCAACGGTAAATGTCGTCATAGCTTTAAAATTGAATCATGCATCGATTACATGAACAACTGTCCTATCCGGGTACGAGAAACAGGACTTAAAGTCATGGCACGTAAACCTTCTGCAGTAATGTAGGGAGCAAACGTATGAATTGGTTTGTAAATGGTATCACCCGTCGCGTGATGACGGAAGAGGACGATCGATGTAAACATCTTAAAGTGGGCTCTATAGCCCCGCGCTATACGGCAGAGTGCGACCCATGGGGCCGCGAAACGTATTACATGTGCGAAGACTGCTGGGAAAAACTGCAGGCTGCAATTGCGGCGGAAGAAGTGGTCTGCGACGACTGCAAAGGTACCTTCCCGAAACGGGATACCGTTGAGTGGAAATGGTACGACTTTGACCCCAGTCAAGGGGATAAAGAACTCTGTATCTGTAATAACTGTGTGTCGTTACCGGTACATTTAAACCGTGTAGAGAATGACCGTCGGGCATTTGAACACGACTTTCCAGAAGCAGCTTTCTGGGATTAACTAGTGTAAACCTTAAGGAGTATATCATGGCGAAGGCCCCTAAAACTGTAGCAAAAGATTCAACGGCAAGCACCGCGACTAAATCTGCAAAAACGTCTACTACAGAATCTCCACGTTCACCTACCATTCCTAAACCGGATGTAATTGTACCAATCAGCGAACGTCTGAAAACGATTCACATCGAACGTGAATTTCCGATTGACCTTGGTCAGGAAATCGTTGCGGTTAATCTTGGTAGTGATGTCCGCTTTACTATCTACAAAGGCGCGCATCTGAACAACATGGTGCTAACCCGCGGTGATGAAGTTATCGGTCTGTCTCGTTACGACACGCAAATCGAAAACATCTATCCGGTGTTTGCAGTAGCGATGTTGCGTTTGTTCATGCAGGATAAAGCCGACCTTTGTGGCCAGCTTGCGGGAATGGCTGATCGTGTTGGCCATATTCTGCCGACGCTGGTGAAACTGTACCCGGTTACGATTGATGTGGCGTTCACTACGGTAGACAACAACCACGGCTATATCGTACTGACCAAAGACGGTAAAGTTATCGCAGGCAATCTGACTGATAATGAAGTGCAGAAACATATGGACAAGTTTGCGTTCATGGTGAATCGCCTAGCGCATGTCAGTGTCAAACATTCCGAAACTTGGACGGCGCTTGTCTCCAAACCGGAACTGTAATCATTAAGGGGTCTTCGGACCCCTTAATTTTTTGTCTTTTTACGCATTATCCTCATGTTGTGACAGCAATACCTTTTGAGGGCATTACAATGAAAACTGTGGCTAAATTGTTTCGCACCAGCATCCGCACTGCCGAGTTCCGAAATAACGTCGGTACCGATACTGTACGAGCACGCCGCCTAAAAGAGTTTCTAAAGGACGAGACTTATTCTGTTTACGTGGTGAAGAATAAAGAAACCTGGGAGGGTTATTTAGTGGCCACCTATCGACACGGTGACCCTACACTAACCTGTCACTATTTTGAGGAGTTTGTACCTGGGGCGTTCGATAAAGTTGGTTTGGCCCTTGTGCTCGACCATACCGGATTCGAATATATGTCGTGTCCAGCACCTACTGACGATGTTGAACAACAACTGGTCGAAAAAGGGTTTGTTCTTTCAGATATCGTTTGGGCATGTCATTCTAAACTGTTTGACAAAGTAATCACCGCATCGGAAATCAAGATTATTTCTGGTGATGCATACGCAGAACTTACCAAGGAAGATAAAGACGTTATCCTGAATTTGATTAGCGGTGCAATTTGCGAAGAGTTAGAGTACGATGTGCGCGGCTACTATACACACATTGGCCCGTTAGCAGAAACAGTAGTAGCAAGAATTCAGCACGCTAATGTGGAGACTGCAATTTGGCGAGACGGTCATGATATCGTCGGTATTGCCCAGATGCGCTTGGTTACACCAGGCGTCGTTGAACTTTCTGGTTTAACCGTTGCACCCACGCACCGTAAACGTGGCATTGGTCGCCGGCTAATGGGCGCGCTATTCGATTTCGCACAACGTCATTCCGACCAAGTCTATATTGAAACAGCTGCTGATAATAATCCAGCAAATCACCTGTATGGCAACATCTTACGTTGCAAGCAGGTACTGCGTACACTAACGTTGAAACGCGATCCTGAACTTATTAGCTGGAAACGGGTGAAAGGGAACCGCGCCGATCGAGTGCTGAATGAAGAACCTAGCATTCCGGTGGAGACTACAACCAGGCTGACTATTAGTGATATGTTTCAATCTGGCATGAGAGGATGATAACGGGTGATAAGACCAATTTTAAAATGGATGGGTGGTAAGAGTCGCGTACTGCCCGAGTTGCTACAGGTGCTTCCAGATGCTGAGTATTTCGTTGAACCGTTTGTGGGTGCAGGGTCAGTGTTTTTAAACACTAAATACCCGAACTATATTCTCGGCGACACGAACCCAGACTTAATCGAGTTACTGACCATGGCGCGCGATCGTCCGGAAGCGCTGATTCTGGAAGCAAAGGCGCTCTTTGCAAATGGGACGGACCGCGGTCTGTACATGAAACGACGCGAGGGATTTAACAGCGAAGCAACCACGGGGAAACCTAATCTCCAGCGCGCCGCGATGTTCCTGTATCTTACACGGCATGGTTACAATGGTTTGTGCAGATACAATCAGTCGGGTGGGTTTAACGTGCCTTATGGTCAACACCCGAACGGTGTCTATTTCCCTGAAGAGGAAATTCTGGCGTGGGCAAAACGTTGTTCGGAAACCAACGTCGAGCTGCTCTGCGCGGACTTCCGCGATATCCTAAATAAATGCCCATCTAACGCTGTGATATACGCTGACCCGCCCTATATCCCACTTTCGGATACGGCTAAACACGCGCAGTATCACAGCAAAGAATTTTCACAAGCTGACCACCGCGAGTTAGCGAAACTTTTAAAACAACAAGCTGCCGATGGCAATAAGGTCGTTCTGTCAAACGCAGATACGTTACTCACACGCGACATCTACTACGGTTTTACCTGGCGTGAAGTTCAGGTAGGCCGATATATGTCTGCGGATGCGAATAAGCGTAAAGCGGTGACAGAGCTAATCGGCACCTTATAAGGTACCAACATGCAACTATTTAATCTATACGGTATGGACAAAAATGACCTGACCGTAGAGTTTAGTGGTCGATTGACCACCTTGGGGCAACTCCGTGAACGGATTCAAGATTTGCGACCCGTCGCAGACCAAGAAGACGATCATTGGTTAGTGTTGAGCAATAGCGGTCGTGCGCAAATGTATTTTCGTGGATGTCGTTCAGGTATCGTTTACTACATCTACGAGCTGCACGTGCTTTCCGAGCCCCTGTTCCACGAGTGGAAGCGTTTGACGCGACTCCTGGAAGTGCAGATGCTTGATATTACCTGTTTCCCGCACGACACCGAGCACGCAGCACTATACCAGCGTCTGGGGTTCGAAGCTGTAACGAAACGTGTGGAGATTACTGTTAGTCCGAAATACGGCTTTACGTCAGACCCATCAGTTGTCCCGTTGGAGACATTGTCATTAGAACAAACCCAAGATGTTTGCTATCTGATGCGACCTACGCTAAAAGACGCAGGAACGCGAGAGATGTTGGGCGAGTTAGCAAATGGTTTTGTTTCCGCGTTTGTAGGGTTACACGGCCAGAAACCGTTTTCATTAATGCTCTATAAGGAGTTCCCGAAGAGCATCATTACTGAGCAATTCTGCTGCCAAAGTTTTGACCCGATTGCTTACTCGGTAGAGTTTCTAAAACACTACCACGCCATTTTACATTTGGCGGGACAGAAAGGTAAGAAGGTCAACATGGGTGTTGCGATAGAGCACGAGTTTCCTTCTATCGAAGGGCTAGAGTATCGTGTAATCACGCATCACTACACCCTTGCGTAAGGAGAGAATATGCTGAGAGTTATCGAACGCACGGAGAGGATTCTGGACCGAACGTGGTTGGAAGACCGTAAAGCGTTATCGTTGTTAAATGATATCGATCCTTCCACGTTACAAGATGAACGTCGTCTTTACTACCGAATCTTTGAAGTATTCAGTCGGGACACGGTTGCGCCTGACGCGATCGTGCTCTGTCTGGACCACGGATACATGTTAGAAGTTATCAATATGGTTCGTGCTTTAGACGCCCAGTTAACCTCGCTTGCGGATTCCTTACTTCGTGCAGCTGGGCGTAACTACGCGATGCATTTTACTCGTTCTGAAGGGGACGAATATGCACGCATGGGCTTTTGTTGCGAAACGATAAACTACCGCAAAATTAATACATTGGTGCCTAGCCACGATGAGGATTTCTGTGGGGATGTCAGTTCGTTGTTCGATAGTAAGAAAGCGTTCTTGGATTGGGTTAGAATGCTTTACGGTAAAAGCTCTATCTACTCAACGCTCGTTACGGGCGGGAGGATGATGTCGTGGCGGAACAGCGATAGTTACAAACTGACAGTGCTCACACATCGTGGACAACGCTGGGTTATTGGTGGGTGGTTTACCGCAGAAGGGGTGGTTACTCTAACTCGAGAGGTGTTCGGACTGTTGATGCACTGTATCCAGTCTGAATTACCGGTGGGGGATGAATTAGTTTACACTTACCACCAATATACTGGGGGACCAGCCGCAATGTGGTTATTAGAAAACGGTTGGCTACCCGAAAGTTATGTGTACGGACGTGCCCTGAAAACTACTAATGGAGAAAATAATGCAAATTAATCGTACAGTGTCGAAGTCTAAAGAAGTCGTTTACAACGTTGAAGACGGTGATGTAATGCAGTTTCGTGCCGTCATTGACGAACAGCACGTACTCCAAGTCGTTTATTCGAAAGAAGAAATGACTCGCGCACATAGCCGCGTGTTAGAAAAACTCGTCGCGAAAGCCAAACAGCGCGACGGTATTAAATCCTACAACGTCATGTACGGTTATCAGTTACGTGAGGTGGAAGGGGAGCTGTTAATCACCCCTGTTCCGGTAACGGCGTAATTCGCCATTGTATGACCCTTAAATACCGTTGAGGTTAACTATGGATATGATCGAATTAGGTCAGCTCCCTCAGCACGATTTTGATTTAGGCGTGCGTCATGAGGAAGGGGCCGACGCGAACACACTTATGGCCCGCTACTACGAGCTACTGACCGGTCAACCGTTGGACGATGAACATATCAACCGTTTTGAAAAACTGTTGGCACAACTCATCACCTCTAACGCAGAACGCATTGGCATGTTAAACGAAATGAACTTTGCTGATGTGGAACCGTCTGACGCTCAGAAGATTCTTATCGATGGTCCTGTGCCAAGCGATGAGGTACAAGACCTTCTGGCAGGTATCCGTGCAGGCTTCGATGAAGCTGCTGAGAAATACGCGGAAGAGCTGGCAGATGTCGATTTGGCTGCGCCGGTTGACCCGAATCCGTCTGCAGAGGAGACTGCAGCTGCGAAATTGAAACTCGCACGCTTTATCTGTGCTGCTGTCCTGACAGACGACCGCGAAGAAAACCAACTGTAAGGTCTACCTCCTTGCCCATGGGTAAGGAGGTCCCTTTTTATTTACATCAGTCCACTAACTTATGTGAAACAACCCACGTAATGAGGAATTAAGAGAATGTGGTTAAGTGCTATTCATCGTGACCTGCCAAAACGTGAAGTGACTCTTTCTGTCGATGCGGAACCGATTACCGTTGGTGTCGCAAACTTCGACCGTATGGAAGAAGGACAGTATGTCGTGGTGGACAACGATGAAAACGAATTCATGTTATTCCATCCCGAAGTTGATGCGTCTGAAATCCGCGAGGGTTCTATCTTGTTTTCTTGGCAAGACAAAGAAACTAAACAGTGGATGTGGTGCGTTGCTAACACAACCAATGAAAAAGGTACCGCGTATGCCCCAGGGCAGCTTCATGTCGAACCTAAACCCCATTGAGCCCACGCTCACGCACCAGGAACTGCACGTCCGTTTTATGCGGGCGTTCACACCCCCATTGGGTGGTGAGATTTACGATCGTTCTGTGGTTGCGGAAGTTAAAAGCATCGGCGATGAACTGATAACATTGTCTAATATTGTGACGGGTGTTGAGTTCACGTTACCGTTAAACGTATTCCGGTTTATTCCGCGTGTAAACGAAACGCTGCTCATCGACCGTGTGCATCATCGGATTATGGCGCAGGTACATCCTAGCCGTAAAGAGTATGTGCGCTTAGAGATGATGGTCTAACGCACGACTTTTCAGATAGATGTTATTTTACTGAACCTAACTGTAAAGAAAGGAAAAAGTAGATGGCTAAACAATACACAATTGTTAAACGCGCAGGTACGACTCTGCTGTACGTGGAGAAAGGTTGTGAGAACACTGCAACCGCCAAGAAACTGAACCTGCAAGGGTTTCTGTATCAAGGTCTCCGCGCGGGTTTGACCATCACTTTCAAAGGCTTACCACAGGCGAAGAATCTGCGCGTCGTACGTGCAGACGGTGTAGAGCGTGCCTTGGTAGCCGACACCCCGGTTGATACTATCCCTGCCAGTAAGAAGGCAGCGAAAGCAACCAAGAAAGTCGTCGATAAACGCAAACGCGCTGTCGCTTAAGTAGTCCCCTACCTAACTTCGGTTAGGTAGGGCTCTTTTTATTTTTAACCCTCTGGGGGATATACCATGTTTCAATGTTCAGTCGTCAATGATGCGGAATTGGCCGTGTACAAGCAGCGCACAATCCGGGCGCTGGATGCTGAAAAACCAGTCGATGTTAAAACGCGTGCAATCATTAGGGCATTTAGCGAATGGCCGAATATCGCAACCGTTTGGGCATTCACGGGAGAAGTTCGCAAAGACGGAGACAAGCTTCGTACACGTAGACACCACAGCTTAACATTTGTGGCAACCGAGGCGGGTCTTAAAGACATTAATCATTTATTAGAAGGATGGCAGCCGCACGAATACGGGAAACGTTTTCAGTTAAACTTTACTTGGCTGCGTCAAGAAGGCAACGCGAATCTCTGTTATCCAAGCTGGACGTTTAGACTCAACTATCGACCTGACCCGGATGTGATGGAAAGAGTGATGGAGCACTGGCTCGCACTCGCAATTTTTACAGAACATAACCATTAAATGAAGACACCCTTAAGGAGAATTAAAGATGCCAGTTTTATACGGTGGCGTGGATCTGAAAGTTTTGGATCGGTTTAAACTACGGGCATCCGAAGCGCTCGTAAACGGTTGGGTCGAGCGTGGGGTACGGGATGCGTGTGAAGTTATTTGCCGTTACCCCGGCGCGACGACAATGTGGTCATGTCATGGACACGGACCATATTCTAAAAAGAACTCGCCAGGGGAGTTCCATGTAGTGTTTGTTCTTGGTGTCGGCTTTGAGCACAAAGCGCATGAGCTAGTTGCTGAGTTAATGAAAGCAGATATTCCACCATTGTGGGATTTATCCATGACGAGACTCTCGTACCCTGATGAGGATTTCGTTTATGACCTCAGCGAAATCACCTTGAAGAACACGTATAGCGCGTGGAAGATAACGTACCGTTATCTGCACACCGAACAAACCCTTCGTGAAGTTCGTAAAGTATTCCACACTGTTTGCAAAAAGGTTTTTAACTAATGGCTAAGCAAAAGAAACCCCGTAACAAAAAGTATAACCCGAAAGTTGCCACAGAACGTACGGCACACACCGTCGCTGAAAACGCTCTGAATCGTATCACGTTTATCGGCAGTTCGATTCGTCGCCTCGGGCCGTACGCGGGCCGTGGTTTTCACTTTACGGCAAGTCCTCGTATTCGTGCCATCGCCACAGATATGTTAGTCGGTGGGCTGTTCGACCAACCGCGACCATGGCATCTTTGGGTGATGCACCTCACTGAACTCGACACCGGTGAAATTGTAACAGAAACCGCAGTTGCCACACTTGACGATTATACTTTGGCGGACTTCTGCGAACACGCTGAGGAGTTAGTTAAATCGTTACGCCCTGAACAGGAAGAGGGGAAGTATTTCGGTTATGCATTTGTGGCTGCACCGAACGAGCGGTACGACTTCAAAGCGGAAGAAGACCAGCTCATTGAAAACTTCATACATTCTGGACTACTTGATACGTCGTTACATCTGTCGGAAGAACAACAGTTCGTTAGTCGTGCAGATATGGCAAAGTTACTTGTCGGTTATACTCGGAAGTTTGACGTGACCGTTGAACATGTCAAAGAAGTACCAGAGATTGTGAGCAAGAAAGACGAGGTGGTGCTTCCGGTTGACGAGGTTGTCAGTAAAGTAGCGACTGCAATAGGGGCAACGGGGGATTACTGATGAACTTACGTTGGCCTATCGCCGCGGCGGTGCTGTTTTGTATTTATATCGCAATCAGTACCAGCACTCGTACTGCGGAACGTCGAGAGACCGCAACCAGCACGTTTAGGATGTGCATTGACCGTGTGGACCCGAACAGTGACACTTATCCTGATGCGGTGGATGCGTGTCGTAAAGCGGTTGCCATGATACTCAAAGAGGAAAATTAATGGAGAATTTAACGCCGATTGAGATAGTGGCGCTATTGACCCTAGGTTACATGGATTTGATTTTAACCCCATTAATTATCGAGTGAATAAATGAAACTACAAACCGAGGTTAAGGAAATACCCGCACAAACCGTGGCATCCGCGAGTGGACTGATACTGTCTATACCGTGCGACGAATTTAAAGACTCGGCCCGTCCCGACGAAACGATATCGTTAGCATTACGTCGCGGACACGTTTTCTGTGAATTCGACGCGCCTGTGATTAAACCGTGTCAATCGTTCGGGGAAGTAAAGGCCGCCATTGATCGGATACGTTGTATTGAACTCGTACGCGTTTGCGGTTATGTATCGAACGTCTGCTATGGCGTTGTCGATGGTTACTTTCAACTCCGCGGCGAATTCACACCACACGGCCCACTCAAAGCGTTAGCGATTGAAGTGATGCGTGCAGGCACCATCACGATTTCTCCACGTATAGAACTCGATGGATATGGGAAGATTGTTTGCATCCCATCTTTCGATGTTGTGGCAGAAGAAACCCCACGTTATCAATTTCTACGTACGGTGAAACAATGAAGAAAGTTTTAGTTCTGTTAGGCGCACTCGTTGCGCCTATGGTTGCCCACGCTGCGGACAAACCACTCTTACTCGACCAGGATGTTTACGAACGTGTATTCCTGGAATGCGCTAAAACCTTTAACGGACCACAGAAGACAACCTTTAACGATTTGGACGAAGCGTTAGAGGTCTGCCGTGACACTGCAAAAGAAATCGCGGTACGTCAAGGAACCCTCAAAATGGCGGTGGGAAGCAACTGGGAAGAAGTGCAGGTGATGGAAAAACCGGGTTACATGGTCGACCTGAACGCTAAGTTGATGCGTGAAGAAAAACAGAAACAAAAGTGAGGTAAAGGATGACGAAGCTCGTTTCGTTTTCAGCAGGGTTGGATTCCACCTGGATAATGTATCAGCTGTTGTGCAAAGCACCGGCCAATGAAGCACGACATGTCCGTCCTGCATATTTCTCCATGTGGAATGGAGGTAACGCGAACTTCATGGAAATTCTTTGTAGTGTGGCCATTGTTGAACGGTTAATGGACAGATACCACGCACAAACCGATCGTGTTACATGGGCGGTGCTCGGGGAAGAGAACTTTCCGCCTGTCGTTAGCGCCGGCTACGCTAACGGCTGGTCGCCTCTGGTTCAGCAAGGCAATGTTGTTAACGGCCTCGCTAAACTGATGTGCGACATTACACGCAAACAGCACCACGCCTATGCAGTTGTTGGCTGGAATAAGCTAGATGCGTTGGAGAATAGTCTAGAGCTGGGAGATTGGACACTAGACGAGTACGCTCGCTTAAAGAACCTTTATAGCGAACTGATGTATTTCCAAGATCATGCCGGCCGCGTTCCACCGCTTCTAACACCTGCGTGGGATAAAGAGAAACTGGAAATGTGGCAGGAGTTGCCGGAAGACATTCGTAGATTGGTGCAGGTCAGTAACTACAACAACTACGAATTCGCGATAGACCGTGAGAATAACATGCTCATCGTTTATGCCCATCCGTCGGCAAAGTCGCAGAATTATCGTAGTCTTGGTATTACACCGTCTGTGGGATGGGAGATTAAAATTAACGATGCCTACAGACGGGTATGGTGTTCTGCTCTCGGTAGTGCTATTTCTGCTATGGGTTTGGACGTACCGACTTTTGCTAACTTTAAGGACCCGAAAAGAAATCACACAACCTTTACGGTAACTGAAGATACTGAAAGACTATTTATCACGTCATTTACAGCAGAAGAGTGGTGCGAATATGCACCGCATTTTAAAGCGCTTCAGGAGAAAGAAAAAGAGATAGCGAATAATGCCAAAGCAAGTAAAGCTGTGGACGCTCCAACTGGCGAAGTGGCGGATAGCTGAAAAACGGAATTTGCCAAAGCTGGATATAACGGTTAAGTCGGGGCTGAAATATTTGGCACCCGACTGGGACTTTCTGATGGACTACAAGAAGTCTGACAAAGGCCCCGACGCAGAAGCTGCGTATACCAAACGCTACCTGCAGAAACTTAGTCGGTTGTTTGATGAAGACACTGATAAGTTGATAGAGATTCTCCGCCAGGGCGAGGTCGTACTAATGTGCTATTGCCCACCGGGGAAATTCTGTCATCGCCACTTGCTAGTTTCTTACCTTATTGAAATCGGTGAGTGGTTCGGTTATGAAGTAATTTACATGGGCGAGTTATCGTAAGGAGAGTCCTCGTGAAATTGATTATGCCTAAAACCGTTCCTAATCAGGATATGGTTACGACTACACTGTTTTCTGAATCATTACGCAACTCTGTACGTCAGACCGCTTCACGTCTAGACGTAGCGGTTGAAGAACTCGACCCAGGGGTTTTCATGAAGTATGCGTTTATTGCAGAAGGTTACGCGATCGCCCTGAGTTATGCGCGGTATGTCGATGACGTGACAGAAGCTAAACGTTATTTAGAAGGCTGTTGTCAAGTTTTCCGTGAAGAAATCACCGAGATGGAGATGGTTGACCGTGGCTTACCTGAATTTGTAAAGGTGGGTTACGATAAGCTGTTGCAATCCATCGCGGATGAGATCAAACGTCGCGGGTTAACTGTAGTACACAGCGCCACGCTGCACTAACACAGTAAGAGTAGGCTACCACACGATCATATGTGTGGTAGCTTATTTTTTTTTGTTTCTGGAGGCGTTAATGGCAGACCGCTATCAGCCCGACCTAACACTGAGTTCAAAAGCGCTAGTCTTAGCGCTTATCAATCATGACAATAATCTGTCACTTACTGATAAAGAGATTGTGATTCGGGATATTGATGCGAACGCTTCACCAGACATCATCCCGAAGAACACACAGGCAAGCGTGGCCAAAGCACGTAAGCCAAATGGGAAAACCGTGACAGTCTATTATGACCGGTTAAGTGCGTCTACCGTGCTAGACAGTTTTCAGCCGCTATTGGTGTCCTTAGACGGAACCGAAACGGACATTCAGCAAATTGCCAGTGTGATTAACGGTTACTGCGGTACAAACTTGTCAGCAGCAGACTTACAGTCTGCGCCAATCGTGGTCAGCGACGATTTTACCCTGGTGAATATCACTGGCGATTCCCCAGCATGGCTTGGGACATTTGTCGCAACCCTGTTTACCAAAAATGAGTACGTTCTTTCAACTGACACTGACACGGTGCTGTGTCTGGATGAGAACACTGTGCTCGTACTGACTGACGAGGAAGAGTAATGGCCAGCCCAGTTAAAAAGCAAACATTTGAGAGCTTACCATTTTATACCGATATCACCAACGTGAAAGATGGGATGTTGTTGTTTATCAAAGATGGGAAAGCGTATCAGTACCCGCTCGAGATGTTGGGTGTCCAGAAGGTTGCTCAGGGTGTCATTATTCGTGATGCGGCGTATGAGTTGGAAGCGGCAGCAGCCACTGATTGGAACCTAGGACTGTCGCAACCGGAAACCGATCTCACTATTAAACGTGATGGTGTATTGGGGGCATTGCGGTACACGCTCAACCTGACTATTATTCAGGGAACGGGAGCCAACAAAATTAACTGGCCTTCCAACGTGAAGTTCCCCCATGATGCATACCCGGTGCTGTCGTACCAGAAAGGGAAATCGGACATGATTACCCTGACTACAATCGACGGCGGTTACACCTGGAAAGGTGGCGTTAGTGGAACAGGATATACAGAATGGGTAGAAACTCCTTAATCGCAGTACGGACAGGGATTAACAATGCCCTGTCGATGGCCTACGGTCATCAGGACTTCGTTCGTCGAAATACCGGCTTAACTAACGACGCCCACAATGACCATTATCTGATTAACCCAGAAGGGGTGCTATCTAATAACCGGCATTTCATTGCTGACTCCATGGCAGTGTATCAACCTAATGGTGACGCCACCACAGAAGGTCAATCGTTGCTGATTATTGGGTATTGCCACATGTACATTGCTACCAAAAACCAGATGTGGTTAGATGCGGCGATTCATGCATGGGAAGCGTACGTTACCTACTATTACGCAGGTCAGGCCATTCCCGATTCACCGCAACGTTGGATTTGTAACTGGCTAGTAAACGGTAAAGAACCTGTACTGGCAGACTATCCAGTGCATCCGACTGAACCAACCCACGGTGGTTATAAGTGTGTACCGGTAACATTTACGAACGGGCGTTGCCAGATACCCCAGGGTGCGCCGTTCTTTGGTGAATATCTGAACAATTTCTTTTCTGCGCATCGTGGCCATCCTACTTGGGGTGCGGTTAATGCTGATGTACAGAAAATTAAGGAATCGGAAGACGGGTTAATTGACTGGTCTAAAGTCCCTGATTACTTAATCGTCAATCCAGAGAAACCTTACGATGTAAAAGCGTGGGTGGACTGGAACAGGATGTTAAACGACCCAACCGGATATACCCCAATATGGGGTGGTTCTACCTCGAAAGGTCCGCGGTACGAACCTGACTGGTTTGTTGTGTGGACGGGTGAGAAGGTTCAAGACGGAGAAGTCATCGAATCCGGTTTACCTGATGCCCAGAAAGGAACCGTACAATTAAAGGACACCAGTATTAACGGTGTATATTTGATTAACTACGCTTCCCAGGTACCTGTAGAGCACGGCGGATATTTGTTTGACCGCAATGAGCCGTGGCACAACCGTCCGGTTCATACCCCGTTAAAAGGGTCTGTTAACCAGATGGGTAACGCGGCAGATGCGGAAGTGTGGTTTATTGATGCCTGTTATCTGCTCTGGCGTATCACAGGTGAACCGCGCTATAAAGCCGCACTAGACTCTGTGTTCTATACAGCGCATGAATACACGTATATCGATGCGAAGGACAAGTTTTTCCGACGTTCTAAGCTAGCCGAAACACCATTTACAGATGGTATCTCGTACGACTATAAATACCCCAGCACCGTTGAGGTCGCTTACAGTCGTGATGAAAATGGTGATATTGTGTTCCGTTCTGAGGAAGCTGTGCAGAACTTTATGGAACAGCAAGCCGTGCGTTTCAGGATAAACAGTCAATCGAAGTTACGTGTGACATATGGCGGTGTTTGCGACAACGGTGATGCACTGGCGTGTAAAGTGATGGTGGATATTAACCCCGTCAAAGCGGATACTGAGGAAGTAAACTGGTACGGCTGTACGCTTCCAGGATCAACATCGATGGAAGTAAAACAGCATGACATCGGTTTAGGGCATCTGGCCAGAATGACTAATCCGGCCAACGGCGAAGATTACATCATTGCCGATGCGCGAGCATGTTCAGATTACGGTGGGTGTACGTGGCAGGAGAAGTTTGAGAGCAACATCTACGATGGTCGTTCAGGCACAATCGTAGAAGCGTTATTCCCGAGCGACGATGCGGGCTTCATTATCGGTTTCTGGTTAACCGATGCTGGAGTTGCGCCCCCACAGTCAATTGTCTATCGTGCTGATGCCGATTTCAACTTCCGTTTCGAAGATACCAACAAGTGGCGTTGGTGGTGGATGTTGCCAGCGACTAACGGGGAATGGAAACAGGTTATTATTCGCCCTGAAGACGCAACACTCTCGGGCTATCAACCTGACCACGATACCGATGTCGAAACAAAACCGTCTGCGCCAAACTACACAACTATCGATCAGGTAACCATACTGCCCGATTCGGCTGTGGAGAATGCGCACTTTAGCTGGTATTGCGTAAACGATGTTCCGCCACTGTTTAATGCAGATGATGGCTGGACATTAACGTTTCGCATCGCAATTCGGGGAGGTTCTGCATTTACGGGTAAAGTGGGCGATTGTACGATAAAAGATTACCGTCTTGACTCGCTCGCGTATTGTCCAGGAACGATACCGTTCTCGAACATTTATTCGGAAGGAACGTATCAGCTAGGTGCATGGCACGGGATGCCGTATCCTGGCTATCAGTATCCGTTTATGTACACCATACACACCGATGATCGCTACAAAGACTGGCTCTTAAATCAGATTCGGTTTATGCGCGATTCACAAACCAACTACCAAGCGCAGATAGGTGAGTTAGGTCCAGGTTGTGCGGCGTATATTTGGAACCGTTGGGATAACTACACTTACGGACCGGCAGATACGTGGACAACGTTCCATTGGGGAGATGGACATCCGTGGGCAGGTTATCAGCCGCGCGCGTATAACGCCGCTGCGCGTTGTTGGTACGAATTAGTTGTGCGTGGTAAAGAGGTTCCACCAGAGCTAGTAGAGTACGTTGAAAATTGGGCTAAGTGGCTCGTAGGGTTCTTAGACCGCTTTGACAACCACACGCCGAATGAATTCCCTACGGCACCAAATAAACCGGTGTGGGTAGAGAACGATTTCACAGCACATATGTGTGCGCTCTGGATAGCAGGCAGCGCTTATGCAGCAATGGCTGGCTGTAAAGTGGAAGGGCTGAACCGGATTATGGATATGGGGATGAAAGAGATGGGTGACAACTTCACCGTCACAGACATTCCAGGAAAAGCCATTAACGGTGCCTGGTCTCCGTGGGCAAACCCTACTACGGATAACGGTCAAGCCTTTGGGTTTTATACCGGGGAAGCGATGCGTGCAATCGGCTTGTATCTCCTCTATAAAGAACACGGCCCAGGGCATGATATTTATCGTGACTTGGCAATACCCGACCACACAACAGCTTCACTCGATATAACGTTTACTATCCCAGACGATCCGCTCGAAACTAATTAAGTGTATACCAGCTATCCTTCGGGGTGGCTGGTACGCTTTATTTTATTTCAGATAGATGTTATCTCAGTGAACCTCTGAAATTTACGTTTCAATCAGAGCTTATGTCATGTATTAAGGAGCAATTAAAATGTCCAAAGTCTATCACATAGCGGTATTGCGTCAGGCAACTGACCTTGAAGGTGACGGTGAACTTCGAATGCAGGAAGCCATTCTGAGCACTGTTAAAGAACTAAACCAAGCAAACAATTTCGATGCACGCTTCGAAGCGTTGCCTGTAAGCCGTAACGCTTTCTACGGCAGTCAAATCCTGGCAACCCAGTTTGCGATGGCTTTAAGTGACTTGCGCAATAACCCTAGTCCTGAAACCGCGGCGAAGATGAACAAACTGTCGTTATGGATGAATAACCTGGATGCCCCCGCAACATCCATTGTAAATGGTTTGGGGGTGGTTAATGGTTAGAGTAATCCGTGTTGCCAGACCAATGCGTCTCAATAGGACGCCGATGATAAATAGCGATATCAGTGAAGCTGTAAAACAGTTGTCGAATATCGACGGTTACACCTTTAAAGTGATAACACTGTACGACTACCCAGAAGGCAAAGTTCCGCAAGAGGCGCTGGATAAATTCGTTAATGTATTAGACGATTGCCTTAAGAGCCCAACGGACGTAAATCTTATCAAACTAAACACCATGTCCCTTGAGCTGTACCGGCTGCGTAAAATGGGCATTCATGCTCGCATCGGTAAAGGTGACCAAACGTTGGCCGAATACTGGGCTAAACAATAAGCTATTTTAAATCCTAAGGAGCATTAAGTGAATATTACCATGAACCTGTACACCAAACGGGAACGTAACGTTTTAGAATCTGGCGTTGCCCCAGAAGTATTGGCTGCGGGGGATATTAGTATCGACCCATTGAAAGTGAAAGTCGCGGAACTGTTCCCTCGTGATGAATGGGACATCTGGTATTTCCGTTGTTCGTCGGTATTAAATGCAATCAAACAACTGTCTGATTATCAGCCTGGTCCGTATATCGGTACCTGGCACTGGTACGTTCCACGCACACCAAACTTCCTTTACCTGCACGACGATGATAAACGTACTCATATTCGCACTGTAGCGACGCCTGCGCGTTTGGAGCGTTATCTGGAGCTAATCCACGACCGGCCTCGTAACGAGCTGCAGAGCATCGTAGAGGTGCTCAGACAGGTACCTTTAGACGGTATACTGGAACTGGACATGAAAATCGCCGATCGTCCGAGACATTACTGGGAATTTTCCTGGGTAGACGCGAAGTACGAAAACCATAACGTTATCTATCTGAAGCGTTAAGGGGGACAGGATGTTGAACTGGTTACTGGCGCTGATTAACAAGCGACAAAAACAACTGTACGAAGAAAACCGAGAATTAGCTGCCGCTAACCGTCGTGTACAGGCCGATAACTTGCAGTTAAGACACGACCTCGCGAAACTGGGCGTTAATGCGAGTAGGCTCTGCACGCACATAAGTCGCTGTCACGACATTATCGAACGTATTGGGCACTACCATCTTACGTCCCCTGCGCGTCGTGTCTATGACGCGGCCGTTCAGGGATTAAAAGATACCAGGAATGCGTACGACGAGATGTTAGAAGAGTTTAGCAACCGTGAGGATAAAGACTAATGGAAACACCACCGAACACCGATTTAGCACTGGCTATCGAGCACATGAAAAATCATCAGCTGACGTTACTGAACGCAGACATAGATGGACAACGTCAAGGGTACGCGCTCGTTGCAAAAGCAGCGTTAGAACTTAACAAAATCCTGCTCGCTAAACTCTACAGCCTGGAGAACAGCGTGCTTCACGCAACGCATCTGGGTGAGGCCAGCGAGCTGGTTACAGACGTGCGCCTATATGCATCGCGCGAAATGGAGCGCTTAGTCAACGAGTGGAACGTTCAGTGTAACAGTGAGCGTGCTGATAACGATCCACGTAAAGTTGCACTGACGCCAGGCGTGTATATCAAGGACGGTAGCATCAACGAATATACCGGATTTAACTGATCGGTAGATAAGGGTAATTGATAATGTTAACCATAGACGTAGCTATCTCTATCGAGCTTCAACGCATCGGTGTAGATACACTAAAACTTCGTTATCGTGATTTACCGCATTACAACAAGATGTTTGATGTTGGGGTGATAAAGTTTTATAACCGATACGGGCCAAGAGAACTATGTCTATGGTTTGTCGAGTTAGCGATAACTTATGGCGAGTTTTATCATCCTAATGTACCGCATGTCGAACATGTGTCAAGAGGGCACCTGGAAACTTCCAGAGAATTCTATCAGCGATTGTATGGCGCGATGGAGGAGTCCGCACCCATCGACTACGACGTACCACCTGAACTGTTATTAATCGACCATGAAGGAGAAGCCGGTGTCTATTTCATTACAGGGACTGACTATTCACGAGATTCAGAAATATTTACTCGAGGGCGGGAAACTGACTGACGACTATCAAACCGCAGATATGTTGCTACAGTCATTTGTACCGTTACGTGCTGAGTATTACGAAATCGCGTTCCTGGGCGATGAATATTGTGTCCGCACGCAAGGGCGTGAATACGAAGCAGTTCGCGTACCGCGCACACTCGGCGGGGTGATGATACTTATCGCTAATATCGAAGCACTCAATGCGAAATGTGCGTTATACATCGCACAGGGAGGTCGCAATGGATTTTAAGTGGGAACCGTTAACGTTAGCAGAAGTTCGTAACAGAATCGATAGAGCTATTGCAAGGAGAAAACATGTTCGGAGTGTTCCGGGAGAGGAGACAATTGCGGCAGCAAGTAGAGTTGCTGGAAATGGAACTCGACATCGCAAAAATTGAGTTGAAAGCGTCCAAAGAAGTTTGGGAACGGAACCTGTTAGCAGCATTCGAAGAACAACGCAAACTTACCCGATTACTTTCTGAGGAACAGTCTAGGAATCGGAAGTTCGAGGACGAACTCCGTGACGCGCGACGAGCCGCAGATTTGCGTGATAATCTAATAGGTTGTAACCTGGGGGCGTTGATTTATTTCTTAGAGCAACGTTGGGAACCAAGAACGCTCCTTAAGTTGCTCTATGAAAAACTCTCCTACGTAGGTAAACGTTCTGCGGCCATCGAGTATTTCCGTAGTCACGGTTTCGAGGTAAAAGATGAGTAAATTAGAGGTTGGCAGACTGTTCGTTAATCCTTAAAAACAACAGTTTCAAATTATTTACGACCATAAGGAGTATTCAAATGTTAAAACCACGCAAACAGAAAAGATTACAGTTTGTCAAGATAGTACATCCACAGTCCCGTCGTGTTACAGGTGGACGTCTCTACGTGGGTAAACACCGTAGTCGTCTTATCACCTGGTCGGCAATGGCCAACGTAGCCACCCAACTCCAGGCAATGGTTGAAGACCGTTGCCAGTTAAAAGGGGATTTCTTTCAAGAGAAGAAACCCTATCGTGATATCTTCCGTACACTAAAAGCGTGCTGGGTACTCAGCTGGGTGCCTGGCCGCGAACAACTTTATTTTCTGCGTAAGTTCCCACGCCCTATGCCGAAGGAAAACATTAGCGTTTTCTTAGACAAACTAAAACGCTTTAATGACATCGGCATAAACGCTAATAAAGAGCAAGTTTCTGCTACAGTAGCAGCCCGAAAACACTTACGCGATTATGTGGCCGATCGAGATGTTGAGTTCGCTTATATGACGCCGACTGTACCGCTGCTAAACGGTGATGCATTGAAAGCGAAGATGGAAGAGATCGCGTTGAAGTTTCCTAACATCAGACACATCGCACCAGACGCGGTACTACAGCTGAACACTGAAGGCTGCACGCGTTTACCGACAGTCTCTGACACGGTGTTAGTATCAACACCTGATGTTCCTGATGGAAAGTCGTTCCTTGAAATGATAAAGAAACGTACAGAGGGTGGATATCAACCGATCTTTCTGGATTCCCTTTCACAACATCCTGAAGTAGAACAAGAATTTAACATGAACACTAACAGCCCTTACGACTCCCTATACAAGGACGATAATGATGCTTAAGCCTAAGAAACGTAAAGATGGTGCGGTCATTTTCTCTCCGAGAATCGCTGTAGCAGTTGGTAAGAAATTACTGGTCCAGGACGGTAAGTGGGTCAGTGACGGATTCAGTCAGTACACCTCGCTATGCATGTCTTCCGAGATGAATCAGACGCATGGGAAGAAAGTACGTGACCGACGATCTCAGATGCCAAAAGTTATCCGTGTTGTGGCCGGCTGGTATAAGCGATACATGAAAAAGAACTTCCCACACGCAGCGCCGCCGTTTGAAGAAGGGTCTTTTGTTCGTACAGAACCCACCGAAGCGGGTGGCGAATTACCGGTGCGTACCGGCACGGCGTATTCGACGCTGACTTCCTTGTGTCGTCAGTCGTACGAAAAGTAGAAGGCGTTGAAGGACACTCTACTCCACATCAACTAGGATGACGCTTATCCCAAGGGTAGCGAATAAAGCAGTACCCTACTCCTTCGGGAGTAGGGTTTCTTCTTTTTTTGCCTAGTCCGATTACAATTATTTTCAGATATATATTACTTAGGTGAGAGTTAACCATTAACTCTTATCTAATCGACTATTAATCTTAAGGAGTTTTAACATGTACATTCTGAATAACGAACTTACTAAATACGCTAGCAAAAACCCGATTATGATTTCTTTCCTAATCGTGATGGCGGCCAACAAACAAGACCCTAGCGAATTCACTACTGAGGACTTCGAAGAGATTATCGCCAACGCCAAAGAAGCCACGTTCCAGACCACAGAACCTACTCGCGACGAGTTCCCTCTAGGTGAAGCCGGCGATGTAATGTTTAACGACATGATTGCTTCGTACTACATCAATAGACGTGGTATGGAAATCGAATACGACGAACTTCCTACTAGCAGCTTTGCTGAAATGATTCGCGATTATCGTCGTCAAGTTGTCTCTGACGATATCGTAAAGAAATACATGGCACAAATCAGCCCATTCAGTCTTGAATTCGAAAACCGCGCGGTTGCCTTAGCAACACATCGCCTGCGTTTAGAAAAAGAAGTACACTAATAATAACCCGGCGGGCAAAGTCCCGCCAATTCACCCGCGATCTACAAAAAAGGAATATCCCATGCGCAACCTGTTCTCCAAATCTGAAATCAAACCTGTTGTTGAAACCACCGCCAAACGTAAGCCCGATATGATTGACCTGCTGCTGAAAATGTCTGCAGCAGAAGCCAAAGCTTTCATGAAAACAATGAAAGATGACGAGAAAACGATTGACAATGTTGAAGTAACCTACGGTGTTAAAGACCGCCCAAAGAATAACGGCCTTGTCTGGGTCTGTTAATCGACGATTGAGGATAAAGTCGTGAACGTAATCAAAAAGCTGAACGGCGATACTTTCCATGCTCTGATGCCGAAGGGTGCACGCATTCGGATAAACAACAAAAACAAACCCTATAAGACGGACTACACGTTCGACACTACTGACCACGCTTTCGGTATCTGCGACGAAGGGTCGAACGATATCAAATGGATTATCGTGGTATACGAAACGTATAGTGGGTATAAGTTCTGGGATGCCTATGAACTGCAGAAGGGCTATTGGTGGTATGTCAGCTGGGAAGCTTTCAATGACAAGGTATCTTATTCGTGGAATGACTTCCCGCACTTTTGCTGGGATAGTTGGTTTCGTGAGTGCGGGGATAAGATTTCTGATCTTGTCCAGGAACTCTACAAACACTACAAAGAACACAATGGAAACTTCGTCTATCCTGAATGGGAACTGCCGAAGTCGTGAAGAAAAGGGAGCTTCGGCTCCCCTTCTTTTTTTGTTTCCTTTTCTTTTTTGTTTGCTCTTGTTCAAATTCTGGTACGCGCTATGCTTTTAATATGCTGGCAGGAGGTCTAAAAATATTACGACCTCAATAATCCCTTAACTCGAGTTAACGCGATGTCTTTTACTTCAAAACAGAATCTGCTAAAACTCATCAACGAAGAGAATAAGATAAGCCCACCGCTTACCTTTGACGATGTTGATATCGGACTGCCGGAGGTTGTGTCAGTAGACGGTCGTGATTCTGAGGTGGTACTAACCTCGAAAATGCGCGGTGATGAAGGTACACAAGTGATTGTGGACTATCATCGTCGTCCATTGGAAGACTACCTTAAAGGCGATGTTGCCTTTGGCGACGAGGACGTGCAAACCACGCACGACTTACTCGCGGCGATTAACGAGCGTTTTAATCTGTCTATCTTACCTGAGGATATCGAAGATAACCCCATTGAAGGACAGACGCACACAGTCGTTGCTGTTGAAACTTCCCACGAGTGGCGAAGTCAAGCGGTCATCGAGCTGAAACCTGCTACACCTCTGGCAGAAGTAATAACCAATACAGAGTTGAGCGGTCTTCTGTACCCGGATCACCAGGACATCCAGTTGGGCCAGGCGTATATCTATTCGCGTGACATCGATTGTAGCCACATCTCTCGTTTCCTGAGCCTCTTAGCGGTCGGTATCGAAGTAGATGACACGGCGTTAGCAATCGAACTCAACAAATGTGTTCCTGAGATTTGGGTGGCTGAAGATGCCCCATCCCCGTATAACTTGCGTGGTGCCACTGTCGTATTCGACGGCGTACCTGCAGACTTACCGGGAGCAAATACGGCGTTCGCGAAAGTCGTGTCAGTGCAACTGACCGATAAATGTACGAACTTCCAGGGCAGCCTCAACTTACACTTTAACAACTAGGAGGGTATAGGTGTCTATTTACGATAAGCCCTCGAAAGAGATGTTGTTAGATGCTATTAACCGACAGAACGGATTAACGGCCAATCCACTCACATGGGAGCAGGTTGCAACTGGCTTCCCTGAGTCTGTCCAAACGCCTGGCGCTGACCGGAATACACGTGTGCTCTTATACGGGTTGAACGGCAAGGGCTACAAAGGCAACGTTACGCTCGAATACGACCGTATCGAAATGGAAATTCTGTTCAGGAACGTAATACCCGTGGTCGTTGCTGACCCGGTAAATAAACTCTCTGAGTTGTTGCCGTTTCTGAATGCGAAATACGGCTTGTCTTTAGTTGCCGACGATATCGTTGACCAGTCAGTAAAAGATTTGGGAGAAAGCTGGTTAATCGATGTGACTATTAAGCCTGGTTGCTTGGCCTGGCATGGTGGTTTCCGTTTACGCTTTGCGAAGTTCTTCCCGAACCTGGCGGATGTGGTGACGGATGTTGACCTCAGCGCAATAATCGCACCGTTCGTGGTTGCTAGTAAACCACAGGCCGAGTATGTGGCGTATGGTTACGATTGGACTGAACTGCAAAAACAGTTCACTACCGATTGGGCTTACAACCGTGCAATCACTGCAGCGGATGTTGAGTTGTTGAATGAAGTGGTGCCATTAAAGTTTGCATATGTGACGGGGGCGAATGCGCAACCTGAACAAATTGCACTCCAAGGTGCACGATTTATGGGGATAACTTCAGTCACACCGAACGATAGTTACAACCCCGATTATCAGCGTGTGGCGATTATCAAGCTAGCTGCGGACAGCAACTACGCCGGTAATCTCATCCTTCATTATCTCCCGATATAAGGATTTTGACATGCCACTTTTAGCCACAGCTGAAAAGATTATTATCGCGGAAGTTAACGTCGAAAACAATCTCGATTTAAAAGTCGAGGATGTTGTTTTTGGTGTCCCTGCGATTCCAACGTCTGACGAAGACTTGGCAAAAGCTAACGGTCACAACGCGATGGTGCGCATTCAGGCATTGGCCACGGCTAATGCTATCGGTGCCACTACCGTGTATTACGATCGTGTTGACTTCGCAGACATGTTTACCGATCCGGACGGGATTCAACCTTTACGCGTTCCTGCACGTCTCGATGCTGTTTACCAGATGCATGACGTGGTCGGGTTAATTAACCAGTATTACGGTCTTAGCCTTAAACCTGCAGATGTGGTGAATACCGAAATCGACAGGAAGACATGGCGTGTGGATCTGATTGCCACGCCCACTTCTTTAGGTTGGATAGGGCAACAACAGGTACAGCTGTTACCAGGCGATGCGTTGCTTCCTGCAAACTTCGAACCATTAACAGTGATGCCTTACGAGTATCCGTATTTCAACATCAAGGTCGGTCAAGGTGCAGTTTATTCGTATCCCTGGCGCTTTGATAATTTCGCGGAGGAATTTCAACGGCTAGGTGCTGCGATAACCACAGAACGTCTGGCACAGATTCTCAAAACGGTCACCGGTGATAACTGGACAACGTACCGCAACCCTATCGACTTTAACCTTCGTGAAGCCGTCGTCGTCTATAACGGGCGTAACAAAGCGGAATTACCAACCAACCCAGCAGTCGACAACGTGCTGATTGTGGAGCTGTCGTTGTACTGTCTGAATTTTGGCGGGCGTTTGTATTTGCATTACAACGACCCTGATTAATCCTGAGTAAAGGAAGTAAGAATGAAACCTTTAAACAAAACGTCCGATAAGCTGGTTCTGGATTTTATTAATGAGAAAAACCCAGACGCAGAACTGGAACTTTCTAAAATAACGCTCGGCACACCGACCCCTATTACCGATGAAGGTGCTGATCGCAATACCAGCATGACCCTGACTGCGAAAAAGAACTCCGGGTACATCGGTACTCAGGACGTGACTTATAATCGCCTGGAAGGCAGTGCGCTGTTCCGTAATGTAACCGCATACATCGACGTTAAACTGCCGAAAACCACCACCGATCTGCTGACGACCCTGAACACCCAATACGGATTGAAGCTGACCGAAGACGATATCGTTCCGGCGGCTATTCCGGAAAATACCAACCCGCCGCTGACTAACCCGAACGATCCGGACCCAGCCCCGGTTGACCACGTCATTACCTTCAAAGAAGACTGCTACGCTTATCTGGGCAGCATCCCGGTTAAAATCGGTGCTAAGCCTCAGGTTGGTGAACGTCTGAGTCTGGTGGTAACACAAACCAAGCTCGACGGCCTGGTTTACCCAGATGGTCCAAGCGAAGCGAAGGGTCAGGGTTACATCTACTCTTACGGTGTAGACTGCACAGCAATCGCAGCATTCCTGAAAGTACAGACGAAAGGTGTTATCGCTGGCGACTCTGCATTCCCGGTTGAGCTGAATAAAGTTGTGCCGGAACTGTGGGTTGCATCTGATGAGCCTGCGGATTATAACCTGAAAGGTGCTAACGTGTTGTACGTTGGTTCTACTACTGACGATGGCACTGCTTCAGGCGACGAACCTAAGAAACCGGTTGAAGGTGCAAACACTGCTTACAACCAGGTTCTGCTGCTGCAGCTGGATGACACTCTGTGCACCAACTTCCAGGGCATCATGTACCTGCACTTTAATGCCTAATTAGGCCTCGCTGGGAGGAGGAAATCCTCCTCCCAGCTACTCCTTTCTTTTTTGGCCGAGGAGGCTATTATGGCTTTATATAGTCTGTCTCAGCGACAATATCTGTACGATGCGATTAATGCCGAAAACCCGGATGCTGTGCTACCGATGGGTTTAGACAATGCTATCATCGGTACGCCGAAAGCAATCACACCGACAGCAAGCGGTGCCAATACTGAGATTATCATTCGTGGTCGTCAAGGTCGTGGCTATATCGGTCCCCAGACGTTCCGTTATAAGCGCTTGTCGCTGAACGACTTATTTAAGAACATGACACCTCAGGTAACTGCACCGAATGCCTACGGTTGGTTGAACGTGGAGTCGAAACGTACTGCGTTTGCGCAGAACCTGAACGGTCGTTATGGATTAAACCTGGTTGCAGATGATATCCCAGAACAATACGTTTATCTGAACGTAAACAACACGATGCGTATTAACGCTAGCTGTATCCAATACACTGGCAGCATCACCTTTATGTCTATCCGGGGTAAGAATAGCCTCGAAGACCTCGTGGTAAACGACATCTTGTTGGCTTTGAACCACCCTGCAGCAGCAAGCACTGGTAAGAAATACATGGGCTTCTTGACGTACGGGGAAGACTTTACTGATGAAGTGCAGGTTATGGCCTCGTTTAAGAACGGGCGAATGGACGTAGGGAGTAACTTTGATTTGGGTTACACATCCAATCTGATGGCCACATTGGTCGCACGTGGGGTACCGTCGTTTGATCCGACGAACTGCACAATTACCCGCTACAAAACGAGTGAGTTGGCGACCGCCAATAAAGCGTACGATAACGTATTGCTGATTACCGGCATTCAGAACGACCCGAAAGTAATCGGCGAGTGTATGTTGCACTACAACAACTAGGAATTAGCGAATGGCTATTTATCAACCTTCTAAAGACGTCCTGTTGGCAGCAGTGAACGCACAGAACTCGCTTGCTGTTAAGATGACTGACATCATCTGGTCCACGCCAAAGGACATCCGTGGTACGGAAAAGGAAACGCTGACTAACCGTAACACGCAAATTAAAATTACGGCAGATGGGGTAACGGGCTCTACCTGGTCGGGTAAGAAAAATGTCTTCTACAACCGCATGAAAGTCGAAGACTTGTTAGTGCTGATTGGTGATACGCTGGCGATTGGCCCATCCAACGAAACCTTGTATGCGGCCATTCCTGGACTGAACCAACGTTACGGTTTTGTTCTGGAAGAAGCTGACCTGCAGGACGCAGATATCGAGTGGAACGGTGATAAGACCGAAGGAACTGTGCGCGTTGTTGCACATCCGGAGTCTATCGGCTGGGTTGGACAGGCGACATTTAAAGTCGTGAAAGGCGATGAGTCGTTAGTCTCTGCAGTCACCACTAACGTCTTGACCGGTCTGAAATACCCGAACGGTCAGATGGGTTCCGAAACCGTTACTGCGGTCATTGCAGAGGTTTATTCCTACCCGTACAACTTCACTAAGTACCGAGATGCTCTGCTGGCATACAAGCCGGGTATTCTGTCTGGACAGCCGTTAACGGATATGGTTAACCTGCTGAAAGATATCACGGGTACTGCATGGGTAGCGACCACTTCCGCTTCCTACGGTTTGGCGGGCGCGGAGGTTGTCAGTGTTGGTCTGAATGACCCTGTTGCAATGCCGACAAACGCGAAGTACAAGTATGCGCTGGTGTTGAAACTGCCTGTTACCTGTACCACCATCGTCGGAACGTTGTATCTCCAGTTCAACGATCTGGACGATCCAAGCGAGGTATAATTGATGATCAACTATGCTAAGCCGTCAAACGAGTTGGTCTTTGACCTCATTAACCGGGATAACCCAAACCTACCTATTAAAGTGTCGCCGGCAAACTGCTACGTGGAGAAAGTGACACAGGTTCCCGTTAATGCAGCTTCCAACAACCGCAATACGTCGGCACGCTTGCGCGGTATTCAGGGTTCTGGATTTCGAGACGCAATCACCGTTTACTACGACCGTGTGAACTTAGCGCGGTTATTGCCGTGGGGTCCTTCTGTCCAGGCGCAGTTCGTCACGTTTGACGCGCCCAACCTCCACTCAGCCTTTTCGGTGCTCTTGGATACTTACGGAGTAAACTTCTCCGCAATCGATATCCAAAACTACACACTGGGGGGTGCCAATACCCCAAATTTCACCAATAGAGTGACCATTGCGGCGCTATCGACATCTCCGGCTTATATCGGTTCTGCGACGTTGCTTTATAACCGTGGTTTACCGGTGCTAGACACTTCGGTGAAATCGGATGTCTTGAATGCGATTCAAGAGCCTATTTCACCGTCTCTCGGTAAGAAGTGTATTGATTTGTTGACGTACGGTATTGACTTTACCGCGTATAAAAACCTACTGACAGTAGATGCTTCTGGCCTTCCGCAGTGGGCTGGTTTGCGTAAGGTGTTGGATGACCTGGGCATCCCGAACTACGCGGGGCCACTGAACAGTAACACCGTTCAGGATGTGCCGACTTCCACCGCTCAGTTCGCTAACAAATCGTACGACCGCGTGGTTATCCAAACGGGTATCGATGAGGAAGGCGTGAAAGGCGTGGCGTACTACCACTATAACAGCTAAGTGTAGGGGCTCTTCGGAGCCCCCTCTTTTGGCGATGCGGAGTCCCTATGCTATTTTACTCGAAGGAGTCGGCACTGCTTGTATACGACCAAGTCAATCGGGATAACCCTGATTTAGTTGTTAAGCTGACGCCGGCTATCGCTGCTTTAACCAGTGGCCCAACTTCAGTTACGTTAAACCAACGTAACACCAAAGCTGTTTTCACCGGGTATCCAGGGACAGGTGTACAAGGTAATGTTACCGTGTACTACGACCGGATTAACCTGGCCACTTTATTTAATTTTGTGCCGACTGTGGCTATCAAAGATACAGTCTTAACGGTACGAGACGCGCTACCTGCAATAAACGACGCATTGGGGCTTACATTAGTTGCTTCTGATTTGCAGTCACCTGACGCAAGTTTACCTAAACCGAGCGCTTCGCCGCAGACGTTGAAATTAAATATCTCAGGTAATTGCCCTGCGTTTATAGGCAGCTTAACGATACGTTATACCGTCCCGAGCGGTGCAATTTACCCCGATTCTGGACCTGGCCCTAAAACGTTGCTGCAAGGTAACACTATCGCGGGTTATTTCGGAACAACCACAATTGCAGAGTTGTTTACACACTCTCAACTTCTTAATGCCACTATATCGGCCGGTGCGTTACCACCGGTACATTCTGGTGCCGAAGGTTGGTACAAGTTCTTTTACCAGGGTAGGGTTATTTACCTCCCGATCAGTCCTGTCGCTAGCTCCATCTCCTGGAATACGTTATATACAAACGGACTCGTTTACGGAACAGATGATAATGGTAAATACCCTGCGGCGACGCCCGTTAACCAGGGACGCATCATTAGCTTTACAGGCGCAGACAACAAAAGGTTTTACTTCCGTGTTCGTCTACCTAGTGCCGGGAAAGACCCATACGTCAGCGGCACCCCAACTGCCGCTGAGTTAGCAGGTAGTGAGTTTGAGATGTTCAACTTTCTGTATAATGGAACGTGGGACAAACCGATTAACAGTTACTGGACGCTGTTCTGTTTATTGAAAGATACACTGAAGACCAACGTCGCCTATCATCGCATGGCGACGTTGTCTGGAGCAAGTTGGACAAACTTAGAAAAATCATCGAGTGCGGGCAACTACTACTGGTTCCCGGTGCTGGAGTTGGTGGATAAGTCCACAGTTACCTTGGGTTTAGAAGATATCCATGGTGCGGTAGATTACAGTCTCCAACCGTGCAGCGTGTCCGCAGAAAACACATTTAGCCTCAAGCCGTTAGTGCTCGGTAATCCGGATACTACCGATTTCGAACCGGTAGTTGTTGCTTCAGAAAACAGTTTCGCACTGCATCCGCCTGCTTTAATGCTGCCGAAGACAGTCGACTTCCAACCTATTGCGGCTACCGCTGAAATGTATACGCCCCCTGACAAGACAACGTTAACGTCTCTTAACGGTGAACTGGACGGCTTTAAGTAGAGGTATCATCTATGTCTTTTACTTTGCGTTGGAAAAATCCAAACGTAATCCCTACGGTAGTAAAAATCTACCGTGATGTTAAAGATATCACACCAAGCGCTTTGCCTGAACCGATTGCAACGCTCTCAAATGGCGAGACAGAATGGCGTGATACCACCGCCACACCAGGCGCAACCTATTATTACCTTCTGACGGTAACCGCCAACGGTAAAACAGTGGCATCGTCTAGCCAGAAATATACTGTTGAGGTAAAACGCGGGATAGGCCCAATGACTATTCTAAACGGTAACGACCGTTTAGGGTTTATGGGTGAGGTTCCTTACGACGAACAATGGCTTCCGTCGCAAATGCCACCTGCATTTTTGGCGATGTTCCCTAATCTATTAACCGATCGCGTGGCGTTGTATAAATTTACCCGAAACGGGAAGATCTATTACATGCTATCTAACACGTCGCAGTTCCCGAATACGCCTGTGGACTGGGCTTCCCTCTATCAAGCTGGTTTAGTCTATGGTACGGGCGATGCTGGCCCAGAGAACGGCCATGGAACGCTACCGGCCACTCCACAAGACGCTAAGATAGTCCACAAAGGGGATACGTACATCATGCGTCTTCCTCGCGGCCTGACGATGTCTAGCGAGCCTCCTGCGTATCCTTTCGTAGCTGACTATAATGGGAAAACCCATGATGAAATCGCTTCTCTAACCAACCCGTGTGAGTATAACGATTTACTTTACACGATGGTTAACGAGGTGCCGTGGAAACAGCGTTGGGCTAACTGGGCAACGAACAGTTATACTTTTCTGGGGCAGGGTACTTTGGGAACCTTGGCAGCGTATTTCGGCGGTGGTGTTCTCTGTATGGAACACGACACCACGGAAGACCGTGTGCTCCATCGTGGTATTTTTAACAATGCCGGTGGAACACCCGTATCAGTGATTCAGCGTATAAACTATTTATCACCCACCACGAAAGGGCGTTACTACCCTATCTTTGAACTGGTCGAGTAAGGGGCAGTCATGACTATACGGTTAAGCTGGCCGTCCCAAGCCAGCAAAGGTCTTACCGCGATTGAAATCTACCGCAAGGAAGGTTGGAACGCAACAATCGACGTTTACAATCCAGGCACACCCCACGCAACTTTATCAGGCAACGCGGTAGAGTTCGTAGATAATATCGATACCCTGACGAAGAATACAACCTATCGTTATTGGGTAGCTGCTGTGAAGGACAGTGAACGACTTATCGGCAATCCGATTACGCAAGGATTCTATCCGGACACCGGGCCGGGTCCGCAAACAATCCTGCGTGGTGACTGGGCTTCAGGTTATTTCGGTACAGTACCGAATACAGAGTTCTTTAATACTGCCGAGTTAAAACTCATGTTAACTGCGCAGCAGGGAAACATGTTTGTCTACGACCCTCAGGAATGGCACAAGTTTATTTTCCGTGGGAGAATTGTCTTCTTCCCAGCGACGATGCATTCGAAAACCAACTCGGTACAAATGGCGTATCAGTACGGTATGATGTACGGGACCGATGATGACGGAAGTATTGTTCCGCTGGGAGCCACGGCGACCAAACAAGATTGTAAGGTCACGAAGGATGGTCGTACGTACCGTATCCGATTACCTTACGCAGTCCCGTACGACGCTGTTCTCTCAGGACAGGATTACAACAACGGTGAATGGCGAAACACAATGGGCCGTTTGTATCCTGTCGGTGCACAGTTCGCAGCCCTCGGTCTTGGTGCGATTGACTCACTTGCAAGACAAGGCGCGACTGCGCAGCCGAATGAGTCAGGTGCCGCTGTATTAGCTCCTTTGTGGAGCAACAACATATTCGCTTATGCGTATGGCACCGTGCCTATGGGGATTAGTAACACCGCAGGTGTCGGGAACTCGGCCACGATATTCTTTGCTTTTGAATTAGTCTTACCGTAACGGAGTAAAAGCCATGGGGTTGTATACAGAACCTTCAATGGAACTGCTCTGCCAACAAATTGTGCGTGACAATCCCGGTTTAGCAGGAAAAATCACCGCTGACTCCATTGGGGTCAGGGGTGTTCCTGTTGCGAAAAACGTTAACGGACGAAACACACAGATTACGTTGGTAGGAAAACCCGGTAAAGGATTTGCTGGGGAAATAACGGTCTATTACGACCGGTTGAATCTGGCCAGTCTGTTCAAGTCTGGCCCGAATATGGTGAGTATTCCACGTAGCGCACAAACCCATGCGGAAGCGTTACCGGCGTTCAATGAATTGAACGGGTTGAACTTAACCGCGAGCGATATTACCAGTCCAAACGTTGCATTAATGAAATACGCTACGCCGGAAACTGTAACTCTGACGGCGCACGCTAACTCCTTGTGTTATACCGGGTCATGCAAGATGACCTATGTTTACGAACCGATTGCGATGTATCCGAAATCGGGTCCTGGGCCAAAAGGATTAATGGCCGGTAATGAGTTATACGGATTCTTTGGGCTGGTAAGCGCGGAAGAGTTATTCACATCTGATGAAATGGTGTATGCCCTCTATAACGGCACCAACTGGCCTAACCGCTACGCTATCAAGTGGCTCAAATTCTTTCTGAATGGGGCGGTAGTGTTTGTTCCGACCCGTGCGATTTGCAACATTACCTGGGCAGACCTGTACAACAAAGGTGCGGTGTTTGATTCCGGAGACGCAGGACGTCGCCCGAACTCGACTTACACACCTAACGATGTTGAACAGTTGAAATACATGGTAAAACGGGATGATGAGGGAACGCATTATTTCAGAATGCGTATCCCGTATTACACCGAGAACGCCGACCTGCCAGATTGGAGTAAACCGCCGTCAATCACCTCTATCCTGTCACTGACCAGCAAATTGGGGTCGGTGAACGTATATGGGGAATGGGGAACTCTTAGCACGACCGATGCTAACTTCCTGGATTACGTGTGGCTACAACACCACAACGGTGGCGACCAAGCGTATTACCAGTCTATCAGCGCGAGCTATCGTTCAAACACCTACATCTACACCTCTTCTGGCTTTTGGCCAATCCTGGAGATGTTTGATGTTGCCAATGAACCTGTGCCGTTGATTGACGAAGGTGCAGAACTGACATGGGCACCGTCCGTGGTTACTCTGACGGACATCGACCAAAACGAATCACTTCGTGTAGTGGCTATTACGGAAACCTCCGCTGCAGCGAATCCACGTCCTCTGCTTGCCACGACGGACAATGATGAACGTGCATATTCCGCTGCGGTAACAGGCATGGCTACCGTTAAGATTAGACCGATTATTCTCACGACTGACCAAATCGCCCAACCTTCAAAAATTACTCTGGGCGATACTAACGGTGAGTTGGATGGATTCCAATAAGAGGTAACGACAATGGCTTTTACAATTCGTTGGACGAACAATAACCCTGGGGCTTCGACCGTGAAGCTGTACCGCGACACCAAACCTCTGGTGCGTACGGCATTACCTGAACCTCTGGCAACGTTCACTAACGGGGAAACTGAGTATACTGACCGAACAGCGATACTGGGGACAACGTATTACTACATGACCACCGTGACAGTGGGAAGCCGGACACTGTTCAGTCCGCAGAAATCAATTCTGATTCAGAACCGTCGCGGTATCGGCATCGTGGCTCCACAGTACGGTGATGACCGCTTTGCGTATTACGGGTATCTGGCGTACGGTGAATTGCCTAGCGTGGGTGATTATCCGCCAGGGTTTGTGGCCCTTTCTGGATATGACCCAACTGTTAAGCCGGGCTTGTTGAAGTTCCAGCTAGACGGTAAAATTCTGTATCTGTTTAGTGGTCTTCGTGTGAATGGCAACACGCTGTATAGCCGTGATGCGATTTATAACGCGGGTTTGCTGTACGGTGTGGCGGGGCCTGGTCCGGAAGGTGGTCATGGTGATTTACCTGACGTTGACCAGGCTGGGGAGTTTACGTGGTTGGGTGACCGCTATCGGATGCGATTGCTGCGCGGTTTAACACACGACAGTGAAAGTCCGGTCATGGCGCTCGATGCACAGTGGGACGGAAAAATCCATGACGTGTCACCGTATACTGCCGATAGCGAATACAACCGACTCATCTATGGGATAAGTACCTGGTTCCCAGCAAAGAAAAAAGTGATGTCCCTGCTAAAGTGGCCGAACTCCACCATATTCGGAAGTGGATCGGTGGTGAGTGGCCGTGGGGTGCATTGTCAGGAGTTTGACCCAGACCGTAAGTTGGGGCTGACGCGCGGAACGGCGGCGGCGGATTCCACTGATACCGTGGATAACCTCCAGCGTATACAACATGTCGCTGGTGCGACCGCGGGCGGTGTTTGGATTCCAGTAATCGAGCTTATCGAGGATTAATCATGCCTATTACATTAAACTTTGCACAACGGAAGCCACAGGCGCTCGATAGCATCGAAATCTATCGCAAGACGCCGGGCAACGCCACCATTGATGTTAATGCACCGGGAACGCCTCTGGCAACCCTTCCGGGTGACGCTACATCGTACGAAGACAACGCTGTGGAAAACAACACCACTTACCGTTATTGGATAGCTGCGGTTAAAGACGGTGAGCGTGTCTTCAACACCCCTACCGCCCAAGGGTTCTTTTTAGACACCGGGCCTGGCCCCCAGAAACTGTTATACGGCGACTGGCACGCCGGATACTTTGGAACAGTAACGCCAGCAGAGTTATTCACTTACGCGGAACTGAACAGCCTCGTGGTGAATATCTTTGGTTACGCCGTTAGTGCCTGGCATAAGTTCATTTACAAAAACCGCATTCTGTTTATGTCCGATAACGCGATAATAAGCACTACCCCGCAGCAGATTTATAACCAGGGGCTGATGTACGGCCAGAATGGCAATGGATTTGTACCGGGCTGGGCTACTGCACGTAACCAACTCCGCACGGTGGCGAAGAACGGTTACGAATACGTGGTGCGCTTGCCGTATTTGTTCGACTACAAATACTGGACGTCTTTCGTTGGAAGCGGTAACAGTGTGTTGTATCTCGACGGTGAGTGGTTTAACACCTTCGCGCGCCTGTACAACTACAGTGGGCTGTTGCCGCGCTTTGACGACCTTCCAGTCGGTCCAACCGATTCGATTAATATCCCACAATCTGCATTCTTTGCGGCTATGGCTAACTCGGCCGGTCAGTGGTACAACCGTCCACCCACCCCAGAGTCGCCGTCATGGAATAACTACGGTACCAGTGCAATACGCTCTATTGTGGTACTTGAACTCGTTCTGCCTTAACAGGAGACTTCATGGGGTTGTATAGCGCATCCGAACTGGAATTACTCTTCCAACATGTCGTAAGGGATAACCCTGAACTCACAGGACGAATCAGCACAGATTCAATTAGGGTCAGGAGTGTTCCCGCCAAGACCACTAAGAATGGTCGCAACACGGTAATTACGATGGTAGGTAAACCCGGCAAGGGTTTCTCTGAGGAGTGTACGGTCTATTACAATGGGCCGTTAAACAGTAACACAGTGGCCGATGTTACCACCGCAACCAATTCGTTCGCTAATAAAGCGTACGGCCGCGCGGTTAGCCAAACTGACGTCGAAGCAGCTGGAGTTAAAGGGATGGCGTACTTCACCATAACAGCTAAAAATAGGCCCTTCGGGGCCTATTTTATTTTTTGAGGACGTTGCAATGATCAACTATAACAAACCTGTCATGCAACTGGTTTGGGATCAGATTAATCGTGATAACCCGCAGCTCAAGAAACCACTCAACGCAACCAATGTGGCGTTATTACAAGGTCCATTAACCAATGCCTTGCGCGATGGCCGCAACAGCCGTATCGTGGTAAACGGATTACAGGGTGGTGGTTACAGCGGTAAGATGGACATCTACTACGACCGCTTAAACCTTTCGCAGTATTTTAAAGGCGTCAGCGTACCGGTTAAAGTACCTTATCGGGCGACGACCTACCGCGACATCATCGACCGGATTTCCGCAGCTTGTGGGTTGGTGCTTACTGCTGACGATTTAACGTATCCTGACAGCCAGTTTGCAATGATCACTGTGGCAACGGGCGATCGGACGGTGGCGATTAAATCGGATAACCCCGCATTCACGGGTTATATTCCTATTAGCTTTATTCGTGAAGAGCCCAGCTTCGCCGACTTGTACCACATCACCGAAACTGGGGCTTGGGAACCCATGGATGTTTACAGCACGGTCTATCGACTCGACTGGAGCATGTACACCCAACAGATAATCAATATCCCAATGGGTACCCCGCTGCGACTAAACAGTAACTCGTACATGACCCAGTTCATCGCTGCGCTGTCGGCATGGTCAGGCATCCCGTTCACTATCGGTAATGCTGCTACTGATAACCCGTATGACCTCTATGGGTATGTCGCTACACGCAATAACAACCCAGGCTTAGACCCTGATATGCGTGGGGAGTACAAATACTGCGTGAAGTTGACGCCGCCGGAGGATATGGGTAATCTCCGCCGTCCGTTCTTCTTGCACTTTGGTCCGAAAAATAACGTGGCCTATTTGGCGCAGGAAGAGGACGTCGAACGTTATGCGCGTTACATGGGGTTCCGGGAAACCAGCTCAAATTCGATGAGCGTCACGTTGTATCAAAACGAGTACGTGTTGACTCGGGCAGAAGCGCCTGAAACAACGGATGATTTAACGGGTTCCCCGTATGGCACTCGATACTGTACCGGGAGTATTCGACGGCTGATGCAACACGCGTTTCCGACCGAAGAGATGTTCCAAGAAAGTATTGCTAACCGGCGTCGGGTACTGTACCACACTGCTTACACCACCACGACATCAGCTACTACTTACCAGGGACTATACCGTAACGGATACCAATCCAAACAAATGACGAGCCTCTACTCGAATTACTGTAACTATTTCATCTATTACGACCCAAGCAAAGGCGGCTATATGGTCTACAGTCCATATAGCAAAACTGCCCCGGTCCCTTGGTATCCAGCGCTATAGACTAAGGTGTCACCATGTCATACACTCCCGATTTAGTGGCGACCGTGATTCGGTCGCTCAACCGTAAAAACGCGGTCGCCAAAGCAGTAGACCCCGCTAACGTACGCCTGGTGTCCGTGGCGCATCGTGACGAAAAAACCCTAGACGTCACACTGACAGGGGGTCCGGGGTATTCTAGTTACGGTCAAATTACGGCCCAAGTCACGAAGCAAAATATTGCTGATTATTTCGCCAAGGTTAAGTTGGATGCCATTCCCACTTGTGCGTCCATCCACGAACTGTTGCCGCATTTAGACACTCTACTAGGGATTACCTTTTTAACCGACGACTTTGAAGACCTGCCTATCACTTGGACAAACAATGCCGCGCGCATCACGTTCCAGGCGAAACAGACAAGTCTTATCTGGTACGGTAGCCAAACGCTAGATGTGATAAACGGTGACGTGGATATCAACACTGTCTACACTGTTACCAATATCATCTTCACGCTAAAGGCTGCGAATAAACAGCAGTGGATTAACTTCTACTCTAATGCAGCCAAACGGATCGTGGATCTTGATAAAGTCGATGTCAGCGCCCCGATGTCCCCGGAGGATATAGGCCAAACCTCTGCGTATAACAGCGTCGTGGCATTGACCGCTAGACCGGGGAGCGGGATGTTTGGAACGAAATATGTGTTCTATTCACGTAACAAACTCGAGACATATGCGGGCAAAACCACATACGTCCCGGATGATTTCACCGGTAGCCTGCATGAAGCGCTGGCCATCGAGACACTCGGCATTCGGAGCGTTTTTGATGTAAACGAAATTGCTCCTGTAGAGAACCTGGCAGGCGAGTGGCCGAGACAAGTGCAATTGGTACCCGCAGAGGGTTCGTACAAAGTCATGGGCAACGCCACGTTGAATGTGGCACGCTATCAAGATAACGAGCAAACCCTTAACCTGAACTACACAACTACGTCGCAAGTTTCGGACAGCTACTGGGCCACGACGTTGATCAACCATGCGGCCTGCGGGCGTTTGTTTGTTAACGTGACCGTAGATGCGGGGGCTTTCGTTTATCGCGACAGCAACCTGAAACCGACGTTCATTATCGACGAATTGCCGCAAATCGGCGAGGTGGTTTGGAACTTCGTTAACCGGGGAACCATTCTTGGTCGCGGTGGTGCGGGCATGGTCTATTCTCTGCCTGCGAACACATCACCAAACGGAGCTGACGCAATCCACATTACCGATGCCTTCCGTGGCAAAGTCACCATCGAAAACTACGGCACCATCGCCGGAGGTGGGGGTGGGGGCGACTACTATGCGTTTAGCACCACCAAGATCGGTGGAGCTGGTGGTGCGCCTCTCGGGACAGGCGCGGTGGTGCCCAGCGGCACCAATAACCGTAACGGCTTAGCTGGGTCCCGAGACAAAGGCGGTGCTACCCAGTTAGTCGTCGCACAATTTACCGGCTACCAGAGTCGCTACTATGGCGGTCCGGGTGGGGATTGGGGCCAGCCGGGACGATATACAGCGTTCGAGCAATGGAACACCCCGGCTACCGGCTCGCCGATCTATGTCTACGGTCGTGAAGACGGGATGTCGTGGACACGCCCTGGGATGGCAGGCGAAGCCGTCGGTGGGAATAAAAGTATCGTCAACTGGGTATCCGTCGGAACGGTGAAACCGAATGTCACCGACGAGTACCAAGAGTTCCTCGACTACCTCGCAGTTTTAGATGCCAATCGACTGGCCAGTGCGGATGGGATAGATAAAGTCACCGACCCAACCAAGCCTGTAGTTGTGGAGTTCTTAGGTACGATTATTTCAGGTACGCTGTTCCAAAAGCAAAACATACCCGGCGGTTTGGTGGGAACACCATACGGCGATGCTGTAGCCAATTTACCGGCTACCACATTGTTTGGTATCATGGCACACTGTGTATCGGAGTTTGATATTGTGCACGACACTTGGCGTTACAACCGCGCGGTCATGTTCACGCTAAAACCCGCGCCTACCGGGACGATTAGCCTCGCTGTGGAACGCAACCGGGTGAAATCGGCTACCAGTAGTGCACCGGTGGAGAAGTTCTATGTCGATCGCTTCGTGTATTACGATGCGTATCTCGGCAAGATGATGGAATGTAATCCGTATACCAAATCCGCCCCTAAACCGTGGGTGCGGCCAAAGATATCGTTATCGTAATTTAGACGGGGTTAAAGCCTGAGAATAACCCATGCCCTCTTCCCCACGGGGAAGAGGCTTTCTTTTTATGACCCTATCAACGCAGGAGGTTATCGTGGTCGATCGTTGGAGTAAAGAGGGCATTATTCGTGCCAAAGTAAACATCGAAGCCGGTTACGTTAATAACCCGAAAGATTTGGGTAAAGCAACTAACCGTGGTGTCACCGAACTCACGGCGCGTGAATATGGCTATAAAGGGGATATGCGTGACCTGAGCCTAGAAACCGCGTTAGACATTTACAACAAGCTCTGGTGGCAGCGGATGCGCTTAGACCAGATTATGAAAATGAATGTCCTGCTAGCTGACCGGATGTTTGATTTCGGCATCAACGCAGGTCGTGGCAACTGTATCAAGTCCCTGCAGCGTATTCTGAACGTATTAAACCGTCAGGGTAAACTGTACGACGACATCGAAGCAGATGGCGGTATTGGGCCACGTACGTTAACAGCGTTAGAAGGCTTTATCAAAGCTCGTGGGGAAGAGGGCCTAAATCGACTGATATTCGCTTTAACCTGTCATCAGGTAGCGTACTACACGGAAATCAGTGAAGGGCGTGAGGATAACGAAGAGTTTACTTACGGCTGGTATGGACGCGTCTATCAGGAAATGCCAGACTACGCGGCTAAGTTGGGGATGTGCAAATGAAACAGAATTGGTTTGCTACCTTAATGAAAGCTATCTGGCGTGCCCTTGTGTTTGCCGCAAGGAGAAAACGTAATGACCCACCGTCCAACTCCGCCTAAGTTCCCTGAAATACAAACCGTTCCGGAAACGTATTACGATTCTGGGTTCTTCAAACTATTACGTGCGATCTTCTGTCGGAGGGTAAAGCCATGCAATACGACAACGACGACTGGCCGAAAGGCTTAATGCCCATTTTACTGGGATTAATGGTCCTCACGATGCTCGTGCGTTATATGACGTGAGGTCAGTATGGAAGCACTTAAGTATAAGTTGTTAGAGAAGCCGTGGTTTATCCTCACGGATGATTTCCATTTCGAGTTTACGTTGCGCAGCCTCTATCGTGAACAGACCGGAATGGATGCGATGGTAGCATTAGCAGGTGTGCATCCGGATACCCCGTTATGGGTAACGGTGCCGAAAGGATTTGTAACGGACCTGGCAAGCATTCCAGAAGCGTTACGTCCTATCCTGCATCCGGATGGTCCTTGGGCTGCTGCTGCATGTGTGCATGATTTGTTTTACCAGAAACGTTCATCGGTAGGCTTTTACCCTGACACCGTTGAAGGTAATCTATCTCGTGCTTGCGACAAAACATTCGCTGACCTGATGTTCTTACGCATCATGGAGGCATTAGGCGTTGACACCTTTATTCGTAAGTCCTTCTACCATGCCGTTCACGAGTTTGGTTGGCCGTCCTATGTAGACGATAACTCTACGGTGGTTTATAGCCGGCCGGTAGAAAAGACGTTGTCCTATAATCGCAACTACCTGTTCTTTAGAACATCTCGTATGTTAGCGATTCCTGAACACGAACGTGTTGACATTACTAATGGGCAACCGGTAAACGTGCAGTATTTGAATATCAAACGTGCGTTCCTGACTGCCCCTTAAGGAGAGAAAATGTTTCATCCGAATCCTGCCAACTTCGCGTTAAAAGAGTTGATGCCGCAGGAGTACATCGCGAAATACGGTGAAGGTGCTATTCGTTTCCTTAATCCGTTACTGCTAATCTCGCTCCAACAGATTCGTAATCGTTTTGGGCGGATGGTGATTTTAACCAGTTCCCAGCAACAGCGTAGTCTGCGTACCCTGCAGTTCTTTATTAATCAAGAGAAACCAAAGGGTGGCGATTGGCAAACTCGTGCAAACAAACTGTACGCCGAATCGGGCAGTATGCATAAATTCGGTAATGCGTTTGATGCAACAATGCTCGATACTCCGTTGCAGAAAGTGCACGATTATATTGCCGCGAACCCTGACGAGTTTCCATTTATTCACTTCATCGAGTGCGATATTACCTGGCTACATGTTGACGTACGCAACCAACCTGATATCACCTTCTGGTCACCAACGCGTGGTACCGTTAAAGTGGTAAAACAACAACCCATCGATTGGAGCAAGCTAGTTAAAATCTAAGCTACTTTAATCAAAAGTAATATAATTTATCATCTAATACGTTTAGCGCTTTTAGAGAGCGTTACAGAGCGTTTTAGAGGGTAAATAAAGCCCTTACCCACTCCCGTAAGGGGAGTGGGTAAGCACTATTTATTTTCTTCTAACGGAACAATCGTAATCGGGGTAGGAACTTCGTCAATAAGGCCGCCATTGCAGCGAAAGAACGTCATCCCTTTACCTTCCCCGGTATGCGGGTTCACATCCGAAAAAGAATAAGTGGGGCCATCGTTTACGGTTTTATTAATACGGTAATAACGCTCGCCCGTGGTGGTGTTAACATTCCCGTCGATTTTGCCAACCACATCTTTAAACATCATCGGTGACTCAAGTTTGCCACCGTCCCACGTTGCTACCCAGCTTGCACCCACATCCAATACTGTTACTGACCGCGGCATCATTTGTAGGTTGTCCAGAACCGGACGGTAGTCTACAAACTTCTCCTGTGTCCCTGTGCATGTATAAATCACCAAGTCGTGATTCTTTACCGGTGTGCTGCTAAATTGTCCGATGTTGCTTGGTGACTGGACGCAACCGGTCAACAGGCTTATAAACGCGAATACGATAAATAGACGTTTCATAGAGTACCTTTCAGTGGTAAAAACTTTCTCGTTTAACAGCCAACTTTACTGTCATATTAAGCCCACTATGTATTTTTTAGAATGTTTTAGTATGCACCACAAACCTACTATAAGGAAACAACCATGGCAGTCATCTCTGCAAAAGACCAACTCGTCGCGCTGTTTAATGCTGCAAACAGCGGACTGTCTAGTCCGTTAACTACTGCTGACGTTACATTCGGCGCTGTTGCTGACTATTCACCAGCTGATTCTGGAGACACACGCAACTCCAAACTTACCATCACCGCCACCGCGGAATCCGCTAACTTTACTGGCGAGAAAGAGCTGCATTATACCCGCCTCAATTCATTGAACATCATCGGTGCGAAAGCAGTGACCGCTGACCAGGCAGAATGGGATACCGATGAAGAAGTGCTTGCTTTTGTCAACGCAGATCTAATTGCCGCCGGTAAAACGGAAGATGCGTTTGCATTGTCTGAACTCACCATTACACGCGAGGACGGCAGCAGTGGTGAGAAAATCATCACTGTTAAGGTGAAAGAAGGCCACATTAAATACCAACCTGCCAGCCTTGCAGTTTATACTGTAACGCAGCCAGTCGTTAAAACTGACCTGAGCACCACCAACGGTGAACTGGACGGATTCGTTTAACAAAACAACTTAGTAGTTTCTAAGAAATAAAATAAAGGTACCTACCTCCCCGAAGGGAGGTAGGGCCTTTATTTTCTTTGCTTAAATGCCGAGAGATTCGGACAATGTTTTTAATCCAGTGTAATCGCGCTTTTCAGCTAACTCACGGATTTGGCGTTTGTTATCTGCCATTGCTGAGTGCAACACTTGGTCGCGTGCAACAATAGCGCCCAACAACGCTTTACATTGGTCTACTGTAAACGGACTGTGCTTAGTATTCAGCGTATCGAGCCAGTATTCTGGTGCGGTATCTGCCTGAATGTATTGACCGAGGATGGTACGCGACGATTCATCGGCTTGAAAGTGACTACCTTCAAACTCGATATAACCATGACGCTCATCTTCGTAGCGGTGGTCAAGTTCCAACAGCATCTTCTGCACGTCTTCGTAAATGTAACGTGCGGTAGATTTCAGATTCCCGCGAATTTCGTCGAGGTCAATCTCCAGCACATTAGCAATAAACTCTTTCGTGCGTTTCAGTGTGAAGTTGGCCTCAATTTCCGACATCTCATACAGCTTCATGCGTGCCAGGGCTTCTTTATCAGACATCCCTTCGATGAGATGATAATGGAGTAATGCACAAAATCCGGTACGGCCCTGATCCTGTGCCCCGATACGTTCCATGAAGTTGCCGTGTCGGTCAATCGGCAAATCGCGCTGGAAATAACGGGCACGGATCTCTTCGTTCGTTAAGCTTTTGTCAGTAACAGACATTCGTCCTCCTCAATCAGGCCAAGTTCTAACAACAAACCGAAGTCCAGCATCTGGAAGTCCTGATCGAGGTTACCGGCCCACAACACAGAAATGTTGTGTTGCTCTTCTTCTTCCAACTGCGGGAGCAGGTGTTCTTCGAAGATTTGACGCTCTGTGTAATACGCGTCGACCGGATTATTGGAGCGTAAGTTGCGAATACGCATACGCGGGAAAGACAAGCCCAAAGCCACTAAACTTTCAGGACTGGCTTCATCGATGGAATGACGTAGCAGTTCGATTTTGTGGCGTGGGTATGCGAGCAGTCGCTTCTCAAAGCCAGGATTGCGCTTTTCGATTTCCGCGACAGACTCGTGTCCTTTCTCAACGCAGTAGACCGGGATCATCACGTTCAGCCCGTATTTAATCAACAGGCTTTGGATTTCATCAGTGAAGTCTTCCCCTGCCACAATTGCGTGCACATTGTACAATTTGCTTTTGCGCAGAAAGCGATCGACCAAGTGCAGTTTACGCTTCGTAAAATTGTGAATCAGTATTGACTTCATTCTGGGCTCCGTTTTGTAATTTTTCTGCTTCGGCACGTTGACGTACACAACGTGAACAATAGCACATGGATTTATCATGCAAATCTGACGCGCGTGTGGTACCGGTTTTCTGATACCAGTATTCCGCCGCCATCAGCTTCGCAGTAGTCCAACCGCACTGGCGACGCTCAGCGTGATACGCTTTACGGTCTTCCAGTGTACCTTCACCGTTTTCGTACGATGCTGCTGCGCAGCTACCGCAGCTGTGCTTCATCGGACAGCCTAAACAGGTTTCTGGGTAGTTGGTGTACTGCGTTTGAATCTCTTCTAACAGCTTACCGCCATCCAGACTCACAAACTCACGACCGACCAGTTCTGCTACAGCAGAACGGGAAGTTACCGTGGACATGAAACGGTTACAACCGTAAATCTTGCGATCAAAGCCGAGACAGGTCATGTGCGTCAACGTACCACAGTACGGTTTCAAACGTTCTGGGTCGAGACGAACGGAATCATCGTGTAGGAGCTTGTCACGCCAATCCGGGTCCCAAGTTGCCATAAAGTTCAGGCCATCTGGGATGATGTGCGTAATCGTGTTACGCGGGTTGGTGTGCAGACCCTTCTCAATCCAGTAGTCCATCACGTCCATCATCTGGTTCGCGATATCCAGTGCCATATGGCGCGGTAGAATATCTTCGTACGTTACGTTACCAGAGATGGTACCACCACCAGACATGTCAATTAACGATTTCATGCTGGCGGCATAGTGCGGTAATGTATCAATCGTAAACGTCGCTTTCACGCCTAGTTCAGCGATACCAACACTCTTCAGATAATTGTAACCGCGTACCGCAGCTTCGTACGACCCTTCACGCGTCGTGGTAAAGATACGATATTTGTCATGGACTTCAGGTAAACCATCGATGGAGACCCCAATAGACAGTTTGTCTTTCCAGCGCTCGATAATCTCTTTGTTCAGCGGACGGTCCAGAAGCGTACCGTTCGTGGAGATACTGAACATATACGGGCGATTGTGTTCTGCGCATAACTTCTCTGCGGTTTCAAAGGCCGCCAAAAGAAGTTTAGGCTGCATAAACGGCTCACCACCGATGATATCGATGATGACCTCAACGTTCGGGATATCTTTATCACGCTCGAAACAAGCGTGGATAAAATCAATCACGTCTGCTACTTTGTTGTTACGAGGATATTTACGCTCGTAGCAGTATTCGCAGTCCAGGTTACATGACAGGTTAGTCACAACCTGATACGTGCGTGGTGTGTACTGGATTTGCTGTTCGCTGTTACTCATTGTTCGCCGCCCGTTTACGCTTAGCAGAAATTACACGGTTGATGTAGTTATACGCATCAACGCCGATAGAACGCGCCAGGCGATTACAGCCGACTTCCAATATCTCTGGGGCGTTCTGAATTTGCTCCTGCGTACCGTCGGCGTTAAGCCACAGCACTTCACTGCACGTGTTGCACTCGGTATCGAACATTTTACTGATCGCAAGCCCACATTCAGAATCGTTCTGCATGTTAAGGCGTTCGATATTGTCGAGTATTTTCCAATACCCGTACATGAAGTTCATGACGTGGTCTGGCGATAACGGTTTCGGCATCATCGCATCAAACAACAACGACACACCACCTGGACGGTAATGATAGATTGCTCGGTGCAGCTCGATGAAATCTTCGTACCAGCGTTTATCACCTAACTGGTCACGCGTCATCACACCCCAGGTGTAATAATTGTCCAGCTCGTACAGCACTTCCAGCGCTTCGTGATTACCACCGTTTACAAAGTTCATAAACGGACGTTCTGACTTCTTGTAGCCGTCAATGGACACAAAGATAAGGTCGAACTGTTTCAGCAACGGCAGATGTGATTTACGCATCTTTAAACCGTTGGTGTACATGTGATGACGGAGGTTCGGATGAGACTCCTTTAACTCGTTCACGAAGTCTTCAATCTTGCGCTGCGCTAACAGCGGCTCACCGCCCGTCCAATGAATCTCACCGATATCCGGATTCTTCTCTAAAATCGAGAGAATCTCTTCACGTTGAAACTCACGAGAAGTATCTTCTCTATCCATGTAATAAGCCCCTCCACAGAAGCTACAGTCTAAGTTACACTTAGAAGTTGCGACAACCGACAGAATTGACGGTTTGTCGTACAGTTCAGACGAGATCCTGGATTCTACTTGATCTGTCATTGCAGGTTGCTCCAGTATTTTTTAAATATAATCAATGGCGAATAAAGGATCTTCGTCTACATTAGCGCCGGGCACCAGTAACATCGGGTCGTGATAGGCAGCTAAAATTTTGTTCAGGTCGGCGTGTCTTTCGTTCAAGCGTTTCAAATCGGCCAACGTAACCGAACGACTACGAATCTCAGAAACAGCTTCTGCTTCTTCTTTCGTTAAATCCACCTTCGTTAAGAGGAAGCTTACCAGCTTACTCAAATCCGCTTCTGTCGCCGGGTAATCCCCATATCGGGTTTGAACCAGGTGTTGCATCCACGGCTTACGAATACGTTTGGTGATTTCAAAATCGTCAGTCAACGCATACCAGACAGAACGCTTTTTATCCCACACGAACTTATAGCTATACGCCATCATGTCCGCTAAACGGGTGATGCCGAGTTCTTTATATCCCTCGATATCGATGTACGGTTCGGTGTCGAAATACGTTTCCGTATCGGCAGGTACCAGTACAAAGTAGTAAGGGAACGAGCCCAGATAGTCCGGACTCCACCAACGGCGCGCCATCGGTTTTGCTTCGAGTTCGTCAAACGGTGTAAACATCAGTTCTAAATCGACACTGTTGTTCAGAATCCCTTCACTGAAGAAATACTTACCGTCAACCAACACGCCGCGAGAGTTACCATCGCCGTTAAAGATAACGATGGCCTCTGCAACCATATCACGGATCTTAAACGTATTTTCTACGGTGTAGTTCTTCTTGTCGGTCAAGAAGCGACCACGAACCTTTGGCCACTCACCAGGAATCTGTGCAATCAGTCTGACTTTGTCAGCGAGGTGTGCACGCACCGAATCTGGGGAAGATAGATGCAGCGGGTGGTTGAATGTGGTTTTATACGCAAGATGCAAATCGTTTTTCATTTAATACTCCGAACGTTTTCTGTTATCGATTCCCCGCTCCACGGCTACAGCTTCCGCTGCAGGACCAGCTACACCCACCATTACAGTTATAGTGAGAAAGCGGTAAGCCAGCCAGGTTGTTCGTGGTCGACACGGTGCCCTGGTTAGCGATATAGTTGTTTGCCTGTGCGGTTGTAATGTAACCTTCTGCCGTAACGAGACGGTTTCGAATAGTCTTGAGACTGATCACATAAGCCTCCGTCAGTTAGGAGTTAGGACCTGAACAACCACCAGAGCACGCACCTGAGCAGTTTGCGGAGCAGGATTTACCACAACCCCCAGAACAGCTGCCTGTGCACGTGCCGCTACAACCACCAGAGCACGAAGAGCTACAGCCCGTGCAGCTGCTGCTACAGCCTGATACACAGTTTGCCGAACAAGTCGACCCACAACCACCTGTCGCAGACCCTGTGCAGCCGCCAGAGCAACTTGAGCAACTAAAAGAGCATGTGCCACCACAGTCATAGTGCGAACGACCTTGACCTGCGAACAAATCAGCGTTATTCGTAGCTTTATTGCGAATGTAGTTTTGCACATTCGTGGTATTCTTTAGAGCGTTTGCATCGATCGTGTTTAATCGGTTATTCAGTTCTTTTAATCCAATTGCCATTTAATCCCCCTTAGCGACCTGAACAGCCGCCGGAGCAGGCCCCGGAACAACTGGAAGAACATGAGCCACCGCAACCACCTGTGCAGTTACCGGTACAGCTACTACTGCAACCACCAGAACAACCAGAGCAACCAGAACAGTTTCCGCCACACGTCGAAGAACAGCTACCGATACAAGAAGCAGAACAGCTTCCTGAACAGCTCGAACAGCCATGCGAGCAACCGTTGGAGCACGTCCAAGAACATGTACCGCCGCAATCTAGCTGTGCTTTCGTCCAACCCCCAAATCGGTCTGCCGCATTATGGGCTTTAGAGGCCACTTGCGCGTCGATGCGGGGGCCTGTCGCCATGTTAGCTTCGACCATCTGGACGCGGTTTCTGACGTCTTTAATAGATATCGCCATTACGCTTCCTTAAAAAGTAGAACGAGCGGACTATGTCCATAAACATAGTCCGGCTCGTAAACAAGTTACTTAGTACCCGCTTCAGCTTGAACATCGTCGCGCGAGGTGAGGTTGTTGTTGACGTGAACAGCAGCCTGCACAACACCGCCATACTGTTTATGGAGGTAATTCGGGTGTGGGTTATCCGCAGCCGCATGGTTCGCCAGATTCTGGTTTGCCTGCGAAATTGCGTTGGTGTTGTTTACAACCTGAGTTTTAAGACTGTTGATTTGTCCTTGCAGGTTATCAATTTGCTGTTGGAAGTCTTTGCCCTGATTCTCAAGATCCGTGACGCGCTGATTCGTTTCATTCAGTGCAGACTGAAGATCGTTAACCTTCTTCTGTAATTGCAACACCAGAGAATTAAGGTTAGCTAATGCTAACGACATCTTCTGGTAGTTTTGCGCAACCACATTAAGCTGGTCGTTCCACGCGGCTAACGAAGCCACAACTGCATCGATGCGTTGCCCCAACGCCGTGTCTGCTGCTCTTAAGTCGCCGATATCTTTGATGGTGGCGTCAATGGCAGTCTGTACACTTTGAATCAAAGCACGAATCTCCGTCTCCGTCAGGCCATTAACCTGATGAATGTCGAGATTGTGTACGTTACCTTCGGCGTTGATGTGGGTATTTAAGGCATCGAGGAAGTCGTTTTTCAGACCGTCCAGAATACCTTTAATTTCTTCCAGCTGTACTGCAGAGCCGGAGTTAATCGCATCTTTAATCCCCGCGAGTACGGTAATGATATACTCAAAACCGTAGATATCGCCAAGGTCTTTATACGTCGGTGCGGACGGGAACGTATCGGGTACGTTCCGAAGATCCTTGAAGTCCACCACGCGGTCTTCAATTTTCAACGACGCAATCGCTTGTCGGATGCCTTCGACGTTCGCGGACTGAAAACCACCAACGACTTGCGCAGAGACTTCGATATCAGTAGGAATGGCCGAGTTAGTTACCACCACACCCATGACCACTTCGCGGTTCTTGGTCATTTTCTGATATGCAGTATGTGCAAAAATCAGCTCGTAGTCTGTACCGCGTTTGTACGGGTAGACACCTGGTTTATTCGCAGCCGCCAAGCGGAAGGTATCCGCGTAGAAAGCTCCGTCAGGAAATGCAAAAGCCCGGTTAACTTTACCAGAACCTAACGTAATACGCCGCGTAACGGCGTTCGACGTTAATGTCCCGGTAAGGTCAAGCGGGTACTGATAAATGATTTCGGCCATTGCCAAACTCCTTTGATTGGGGCTTCCTTGCCCCATAGCGCCATCTGTTAGGTACGGAACATAAGATTGACCTGGATAATATCAGGCTGTTGCCATCCTCTCTCGTTCACCCAATCGTGCGCAATCGTTAACGTAAGATCATCGCCATCCCACGCCACGATCGGTGGTGGGAATAAACCCTGAGCGCCCGTGGTAACAACCGGAATTGCACCCGCCACATCCACAAACGTGTAGCTACGGCTGTTCAAAACAACTGGTGTGCCGTAGGTCTCTCCCGCCGGTGGTAAGATTTGAATCTTACTATCCGAAAGATCGGTGGTGATTGGTAGTCCCCCCACGTCCGTGAAAAGCCAAGAGCAAATATGCTGGTTGGCCATCTCAAGCGCTGAGGAACTCAACACACCAACGAAAGTAAACGTACATGGCACGCCTGCGGGCAGAGAGTGCTGTTTGTGATACACGGTATGTGGTGTCGGCATTAACACTTCTGGATTTTCATCAATGTTAACATCCTTACCTTCCGCCTCGACGTTGTAGAAAAAGCTATCTACCGTCTCCCATGGGGCGATGTTGACATTAAAGGTTGTTTCCACTCCAGGTGTACCTGGGACGACGAATTTACTTTGTATCACCACCATCATGGTTGCTGAGGTCGGAGAGAAGGCGGGCGTTGGAATACCTACCCACTCCATTCCCAACGATGCCGCTTCACCGTTCTCATCGGCCGTTACCGTCGCAATTGTTGTAGGATGTTTCCAAAACGCCCCCGACTTGTTTGCCTGAGTAAACGCCGGCAAAGTTTTCAAGCCTTCGAAACGTTTGGACACCATCGCTTTACCGCGACGCTGTGCGTCAGATACGGTATAAAGCAACTGACTATCCAGATAGCCTTTCGTGGCATCGATCGACAAAGGACCCATCGCTTCTTTACGTAATGGTGCCAGTCTGCCCGTTACTGCATCCCTTCCCACTTCCACATCATGCTTATTCTCAACTGCTGCGTGTTCCAACAGCTGTTTCACCGCACCCAAGCGCTTAACATGTTCGACATTAGTCTCGACGACTCGCGACGAGCCCGTTTTAACATACCCGATATAGAGTTCCGTTTCAGTGTCTGGATGTTGAATCACGTCCATTACGTACTTCGGTGTACCATTTTCTACCTTGGCGTGCAGGTAGAATGTCCGGTTCTGATGGTTTGTTGGAAACGCTGCGCTGAGGTCAATATACCACGTAGGCAGCTTATAAGTGCTCGAGCCGAAACGCAGGTTAACTTCCTCAGTCACATATACCAGCCAACCTTCGGCTGTTTCCACACCAGCAATGACAACCGATTCAGTCGGGCCGCTAAAATTAGGAGTCGCGACAAAATCTCTCGACGACATTGCGATACCACCACAATAGACGTAGTCGAGAGATGAGTTGTGTAGCATCACCTGATCACGATGAGCCAGATAAGCTGGGCTGACTGGAGTGTGGGATGGTGCCATGCGTCCAAAGCCGTGTGGAGCAGAAGAACGCGTCCAGGTACCATTAGACAGCGTAAGACCAACACCGTAGTTAAGCGCACCCAAGTCGCCAATTTGGCGCAAGGTTAACGTGTGTGGAAGATACAACCCGAACTGCGTACCATCTACCGACACCAAGGTAGGTTGTCCCGGCCGGCGTGTTTTTCCTCCCGTTATCTCACCCAACGTAGCATAGTTCAAGCCATAGTCGAGGTTGTTATAGAAGTCAAACAGTGCCAATATCGCTGCGGGGAATGTTACCTGCCCGTTGCTGATCGTTGGTTTCAGTGTAAAGTAGTAGATATCCAACACGTTAACATTGTTCACAGTACGCATACATGCTACTTGTGCTAACGTGAGCGGTGTGGCCGTACCAATGCCGATGAACCAAATGGAGAACAGTGCCTTTCCTGCGTTATTTGCAGCAAGGATAAATTCCGAAGCATAACCATTCGCAGCGCCTGCCGGTGCTCCGTCGATGATCATCTGCTTCATCTTATCCCATTCAGCTTGTGACAGCGTCAATCGATCGGCGTGAATCGCGAAAGTGCCGGAAACGTTGTGATAAGGGAATGTTTCTGGTCCTGTGCAATACCAGCCGTTTAACTCTGTACCAGGCGACGCCGGTGTAACAATGTGGCACATCTGCGACAGATTCTCATACGTGGTAGAATCTACTACACGACGATTGTTAGTTGGGCCATACCCCGCCTTACCTGAGTAAGTGGTGTTCGGATCAAACTCAACTTCAATTGCCAAACGGGAACGCGGTTGTGACAACCAGATAAGTCTGGAATTCGCTCCCAGAGTCAGCGGATACGCCATACCCAGCTCGTAGATAGAACCACGACCTTGGTTTAACATTACCGCACTAAAACTTCTGGCAGTGAAGTTGTAGTCACACGACAGGTACTCGTACCAACTCACACCGTCATCTAACGTTGTAATCGTGACATAAGGCATTAGGTCGCGATCGTTTGCATGTCCTTGCGAAACAATATACTTGTCTTGCGATGTTGCAAAGGTTCGGTTATTAGCTTGACCTTCGCCCCACTTCCGGCTCGGAATCCCAATCTCAGTGCCACCGTTATAACGAATCGTGGTGAGATCAGCCACAATAGGGAATCGATCGGCACCTTCCAGCGTTACCGTTAATGCGCTACAGTCGACAACAAAGCTTGACACCCATTGTTTAAAGTTAATAGTTTGCCCTGTAGTAGAAGCAAACCAAACCGTTGGAGTTAAACCAACACGAAAGCTCAGCCCATCAACACCAATCGCGTGATTACACTCAGGACCATGTACAAAGTTGGTTGCATTGTTCCACTTCGCTAACGCGTCTGCGTAGATCTGTGTAACTGGTGCTGGGAGCGCATCGGAAGGTGCACGTTTCTGTCCCTGTCGCAGATAAACGTTTTCACCCGACGTTAATATCCCGCCTGTTAACGCATCCGCCACAAACGTGTTGCTACCACCCGGATTAAGTTCGTTGAGTGCGATGCTACGCATACTCACGAAATAGTTACCGGAGGTAAGCACCGTACGCAACAGGTAGACACGTTCATTACAAACAATCAAATCGTCTGTAGAAGCGTTTGGAGCCCACGGTGCCGTCGTTACTGTGCCCGCGCCATTACCGTTCTTGTAATCACCCAACGCCACTTTAACAACACGATGATGTTTTGCATGGTCAATCGTCCCATCGAAGATGACCAGGTAGTACGCACCATCACTGCCTAAGCAGATCATTGCATCTGTACCGGTAATCACAATAGCAACCAGATTCACCCCAGGATACGCCGACATTCCAGCGGGTCGATAACGTACGGACGTCTGCTGCATATTTTCCAGCGTATTGCTTGGCGACACATCAGCATAGGCGTAATAGATAGCCCAGTCACCTGGCGGATTCCCGTTGGAACCATTGCGCAATGAGTAAACCTTACCAGACTCGTAACGCGCCAGTCCTTTTTGCCAAGTTTGGTTTTTGGTGTACCCTTCATAGTTCCCTTGTACTGGGATGGGTAGGAAGTTATTGTTGCCGTACGATGATCCGCCAACGGTCCATGCTGGCAACAACGTAGCAATCTTGTCGTTCAGTGTACCGATCTTCTGTTCGAGCAAGAAACCCTGGCGGGCAGTAACCATCTTATCTGTTGTGGTGTCAATAGCATCCCACAATTTAGCCAAACCTGTAACAGACGTGGATGCGTACGGTACGTTATCGAGATCAGCAATGGTGTGGGTGTGTGTTGAGAGTGCCTTGCCTGATAGCACGGTGCGCAACGCATTAGTAACCGGTTTCTCCAGCGGTCCGGTATTGTTCATCTTCTCAATACCGAAATCCGACGCGGTTAAGGTTAAATGCATTTGACCGTTTTCGTCTAACACAAACCCTTTACCATTGACCGTATACGTGTCGTCCACATATCCGTCGAGTTTGTTCTTCAAGTCAGTAACAGCTTTTTGGGAAATCGCTGTGGACGCCGCGGCGGACGCCGAAAGGTTAGTAATCGCAAACAAGCCCTGCACAGTTGTGGTTGCTGCAGGCAGTTCCGCATTCATGTAAACTTTGTTTGTTTCTTTACCAGAGCCGTAAATCTTCAACGTGTCGCTGGACTTGAAGTAGGCGTTTGCTGGAAGTATCTTCACCGAGGTCAAGTACATCTTAACCATATCCGGTGTAACGAGATACACGCTGTTATACACAGGTGCAAGCACACCCGCATCATAATCGCCCCATTTGTCACCTGCTTTACCCGAGTGAACCCAAAGCGTGTTCAGACCAGCACTGAACTCCGTAGCGATACCAGGTTCATTGTTATCCTGATCAGCTTTTAATACCAGCGGTTTTGTCGAGGTGATGATGAACTTCTCACCTTTCATGCTGATAACATGGCCAGACGTTGTTTGGAACGTAATCGCGTCGTTATTCAGAACACGCATACGGCCCAGCAAGTCACCCAGGGTGTTATCCAGAAGCATGTCAACGTGTTTCTGCTGAATACCGCTGGTAGACATTAACGTCACTAACTCTGCCAGGGTACGTCCAAACGCCTTGGTCGCATCTACGGCCTTGCCGAGTACCGGGAGAGCGCCAATATCACCGCAGGTGTAACCGTGTGCGTTTTTAACCAGGTGGTGCTGATACATCTCATCTTCAAACACCTGCTTACCGTTCTGATAAATCAAATCGGTAACTTCGGCAAACGCCTCATCCAGTTCGTGGGCGCGCTCTAAAATACCCAGACGGATATCTTCCAACGCCTTTACGATTTCATCGCGAAGAATCGCTTCTTCGAGGTCTTTTGGCGGATCGATTGGCGAAATAATCGGCGGATATTTCATCAGCTCAGACCAATCGCAGTTACGCGGGTCTTTCATATCTGTCTTAACCAGATACTTGCCGATTTCAGAAGCAGGGATGCGATACTGTCGACCAACCGACAGTAACTCGTATTCTACCTCTATGGCGTTCAGCAGCATTATGCTGCCGTATATTGCATCGTTCTCAGCCTCGGCTAATTCCTGGAAGTAATGTCCTAAGAAATAATCGAGACCTTCTATTAACTTGCGTTTGGTTCCGGTTGTTTTATCGGTAACGGTTAACGTTAACCCGATGCGATAGAACGGTGCTTCGACGGGAATGACCGCCGAATAACGGTTCGGGTAAGTAGCGGTACTGAGCGTACCGTTAAACTGCGCCGCATCTTCTCTCGGCATTGCAAACACTCCTAATCTGTAATAAAACGGAGACCGCCCTCCCAATAACGGAAGGGCGGTTTACCTACGGACTACCCGCCCGCAGGCAGTCCGTCCTAAGAGGCCCACTCACCCGAGTTGTTGCCTTCGTTTTTACGTTCAGTATCCAACGTTTGTAAAATCCAATCCCATGTCCTGGTGGGGATGTGGAATGGATTACGCTTCTCAATGAGAATCGTCTCGCCTCCAGTGCGAAGTTCAATCGGTGACGTTTCAGTAATCACGAACATCGGATTACCACTACTACCTACGCCATTAATAGTGAACTTCGCTTGCAACGGCGGCACAGAACCTTCCGGAGGCACGAACACGATGTGAATTGGCTGCATCGGTTTCGTGCGGGCAAGAGTCCTGGATATCTGAACAGCTGTTGTCGACGCACCGAAAGGTATAACATTACCCGGAATTTTCTCACTGCCCACGATGATATATCCAGGGTAGTTAGAGAGCATTGTCCCATTTACCGACACAAAACGCTCAGTTTGAGTTGGGCGATAGGCCCGCATAAAGCCGTACTTCCATTCACCACCGTTAGCCGTATAGTAGGCAGGAGCCGACTCAAGTAGCGGAGCACCACGTTTCTGCAGCCCTTTATAAAACGGCGCGGGGAGTTTACCGTTCGGTGCAAGTTCCGGATAACCTTCACTTGCAGCAGACATCGTGATGTATTCCGTAACCGGGTAATCAACGTTATCTCCAAATGACGCAAAAGGTACCGTTGTTACTGTCATCTCCTCGTGGCCGGAAGACTGTCTATCTGGTGTCCTTTCAATATACGACTCAAACAGTGAACGTAAATAATGGAAACGATTTATATCCACATCTGAGATGATCGGCTGCATCAAACCGTGGTTAATAGTCACGTTATCCCCAGTATCAATACCGGAAACATGGATGGCTAGTGCCCCACCTTTAAAGTAATCGATCGCATCAAACGGAATGTCGTATTCCATTTCGTAAATCTGCACCAGCGGATTGGCTATCAACTTAGAAACCATTGAGATGCGCAGTACCTGCGTATCAACAATGTATCGATAACGTACAAGCCAACGATCTCCAAGCGGCGCAAGCTCACTATCGGTATGAACCGAAAGAAAGTCTAAACACTCGGTAGATTGGCTCGTCAGGTTTTTAATTACCCTCGGATTTTCAAGCACCTTATTTGTAACACTACCCTGCGTGGTCGCGATGCGTCCTGTTGGTTGGTTATAAGGAGACGTGATGAAGCCACAACTCAATTCTGGACGTTTGCCACTCCATCTCAGTACCCTGGTTTTGCCTTTACCATCTGCAGACGGGGTCATGAAGTTTAATGTGATATCGCGATCGCGAACAGTTTGCGCTTCCGACAAATCAACATCAACCACCACAGAACCTTCAAACGTCGCCATCCCTTTTTCTTTCGGGTTGCTTGGTGTAAACCAGCAGTACGGTGATGCGCTTTCTGTGGAGACAACCGCACCAACAAACACTGGGCTTGAGCTGGCACTATCAAATTTATAATCGAATAACCCTCGGTCTAGTCGAACAAGGTGGTTACCAGAAATGGACGTATTGTTAGGGTACGCATAAAGCCACTGTTTAGGCAACGGATCGACTTTGTTTAGCGGTAACATTTTTGGGTTATCCGTCAACGACCAGTCGGCATTACTCACTCCGTGCGCCAGACGTGTTTCGAAGTGCCGTTTAAGTTCGGACGCCATGCCAAAATCAAACGTCGTTTCAAACTCGTAAGTCGTACCTACAACCAATCCCGTCTCGGGTACATCAATGTAACCAATGTACCCACGCTCCAGGTTAATACCTCCAGTGTCCACAATGGGTTCCGCACGTGAATACAATGCGTCGGTTATCATGTTCACGTAAAGATAATGTCGTAAACCATTCGCGGTCTTAACAAACTCCTGCAAACGGGCGACCTTGGTGTTTTTGTCCGACACCGCAACCGGGTAATCGCCATCGTAAATGGTGAAGCGTATAGCAGCTGCTTTCGCGCTATCGTTACATTCCGCACGAAACGCCAGGCAATGCTGCTTCCACCCTTCCTTGACTGTCGCTTCCAGATATCCTGCTTCTGTAATACCTGCGCCGATAATTTCACCATTCAGATAAACAGAAACTGCGCCGCCGCCACGAACCCAAATACGTAGTTTACCTGTATCGCAACGAACCCACGTTTTTGCTAAAAGGTTAACAACCGATAAGTCACCCATGCCGGTTGTCGTTAAACCAATCTGCGCACCGTAGTTTGTTTCCGGGACGGCAACCTCAAACCCACTAAAATCAATACCGGCACCGGTATTAATTACCGCGTTCTGCCACGTTGTCTCCATACGGTTATCTGGAGAGAACCACCGGAACATCGGTGTGGTTTGCAGGTCTATCGAACCCGACACCGTCCCCTCTTTACGTGCGCCATTTAACAGATAGAAATAATTCAAATCCGTTACAGCGAGGGTGGTACGTGCAGACCCCACAGTCCAAGTCTTACCGCGCACAGCGGCAAAATCGGTCACGGAGTCCTCTTTCGCGTTTGCTAGCGCAGCTGCAACTACGTCTAAACGTTTTGACAAATCGTTCAGAACGTTCGGGGTAACGCCGCGATTATCCGACAAGCCGTTTAGGTTGGTAGAATATCGAGCGATACCGGGCACTGTTTGAGAAGCCGTTGGGATCTGTAAATCGGCGAAGTTGTGATGGTGGCCTTTATCACTAAGACCAGTAACTGCTTCTGCCAACGCATCGGAAAGTGGCTTATCGACGTCGGCTGTGTTATCAGCCAACTCCAGACCCAAATCCTTTTTCGTTAGCGTTCGGCTACCAGTGTCCATCGGCTGGTTATTCAGCAGCGTTGTCTTCCTGACGTACGAAGACAGATCACCCTCGTACGGTAAGAGCGAAGCTGGGGTGGCTGCTTGTCCTTTGACTACATCGCTCGGCTTATCAGTCAGCGTCACAACGCCTGGTTCAGAGGTCGTGGCGGGTTTGGCTGTAACCTTCCCGGTGACGGGATCGGCTTTTGACCCTTTGCCCGTGAAAGTAATGCCGTTCACCCCGCTAATGTACAGTTTGTTGTCATCCGGGTCAACGGTACCACCGCCGGTACCAGGGTCTTGTTGATAGCCCATGAGAGCGGTGGTGGTCAGCAACGTTGTTCCGTTAAGTGTCAGCTTATCCATCCCCAAGGCACTGCCGGTTGACTCAATACGTAACGTATTGATGCCTGCTTTCCACTCCATAAACCGGACGGTTCCAGTAGTGTCAGCATACCCACACGCCAGCACGACAGAGCCATTAGATTTAAGAGTGAATGCCTCAGCAGAGAACACAATTTCGGATTCACCAGCAGGAGAACGGAACAGAGCACGAGTACCGGATATCGTCGCATTAAACACCCCTTTGGATTCTTTCGATACCCATTTAGAAATGTACTTGTCGATATCCGATTGTTGCAGGCCCAGTGCACGGACCTCGCTGGTTAATTGACGCAACGTCTTTCCATACGCCAGGAAAGTATCTGGCGTTTTCAGGTTGACAGGATGCGCCCCGGCCTGCGCCGCGGTAGTCCCATGTGGGTTAGTGGACGCAATGTGTCCGGGGTAGTTAAATGTGGCGATTTCAGTTCCTAAGGCCAGAACCGTATCTTTCAGCTCGGTAAGCTTTTCACGAATCTGCTCGTTGGCCGCCCCGGCATCTAACTCCACATCATGCACTGCAGAGGCAACATACTTTTTATTCAGCATGTCTGACCAAGCTACCGCTGCGGGGGTGGCTGGGTACAGGGAAGGTCGATTACCTAAAAGCAGCCAATCTGCAGCCGTTGGATTGTTGAGAGCCTTAATTAACTCATCCAACATCTCAATCAGACCACTGTAAAACGTACCCCCGAGCATCTGGCCTTCAAAGACCACTGCACCACGCAGTTTAGGGTTAATAAGATGCACCCCACAGAACACCGGGGTCGTCACCGAGTCGTCCAACGGTGTTAAAGCATACTCCAGCTCATAGTCCGTCCCGCGGGTAAGCGGTATGGACGAGCCAGCGAGCGTTACCACCAATCCTTCGAAAAACGGGCGATGATCTAGCATCACCACCCGATCGTTAGGATTGTCGGAGTCGATGATACGTTCCTCGATGAAGTGACACTCGGGATTTACACCCCGAGGATCGTAAGGATACGTTTTCATTCAAAAATCTCCTTAATCACGAATAATAAGTGTTCGACCTGACGTGTTTTGCGGATTGAACGTCATCATCTTGGATGGGTGTGTCGCCAGCGGAATTTTACCTGTATCCACTGGTCGGAACGAACTGTATGAATAGTTGCACATCGCGCTGTTCATCTCATTAATCGTTGAACCTGCTTCCACCACGCCAGTAAAGAATCTTGCGCGGTTTAAGCCGGAATAGTTAATCGCATAGTCAAGGAACGTGGCGTAATAACGATTCTTTATCGGCATCGTGTTCAGATTAGCGTAAGTCAAACGCGCTTCTGTGTCGGAACTAAACAAACCACCCGCGCCGTGATAAATCGGCGTACTCGGATCGGTAATCAGTTTCGTCAAGTCGATATAATCAGGACGGAGACGGGTAGACAAATCCTCAGTCCACGACTCGCCGGTCGACTGCAAGGTGTATCTCAGCGTCTTTGTTGTCGCGGTTAGCGTCAGCTCAAAGTTGATCGTTTTGGAATCGATGTTAATCGTTCCCTCGAACGAAATACCGTCCGCTGTTCGCGTGTGGCTGAAACGCACCGACGGATTAAGTGCCGTCCAGTCATGGCCGGAACCAGTAACACCATTCAAGCCAATAACAACCTGTGCAGCACGTCCGTAGTTAACCGCGATTCCCGCATACGTGCTCACGCCGCCTGGAGTGGTAATACGCCCTGCGGTGCGTGCGACGAGTACAGAAATACGGTGCATGAACGTGGCCGAATGATGGCAACACCCAATTACCGTTTCTAGCACACTGTCCGCTGTTGCGGTTAAAGGTGTCCACGTCGCGGTAATGCCGTTATTCTGGAACATTGGGAATGTGTTGTGGACAAAACGATAATCGGCTACAGTTAAACCGGTTGTTTTAAACGTCCATTTATCAGCAGCCGGATCGTAGTCCGCTTTCAACATAGGCGTATAGCTGCTAGCCTGCGCGTAACGCCAATCGGCATCTATACGTTTTGTACCCGGTGCACCCGTGGACCACACAGGCCCGCCCGTACCGTAAGTAAATCCGAATTCAGCTTGCGTCATGCCCCGACGAATATGGGCGTTATCATCCTCGATATGCTCGCCTAATTCACGGAACTCACCTAAACGCGTCACGTTGCGGATTTCTACAAAAACCACACCGGTTTCACTGGTGATGATGGAACCTATTTTGGTCATCGTCTCAGTTTCTGCCGTGTTTGGATTTTCGTAGATAATGTACTTGCCATCATCGCCCGCCGCGTCAACATACACGCCAAACTCGGCATCTTCGTGCGTCGCTGGGAATAGCTCAGCCAAGTTAAATGTGGAGAGAGGTACTTTGTACTCGCGACCAACGAAATAATCGTTCGCTTTAATAGTAACCATCCAGTCGGTGTAAGTGATGCCGTTTTCAATGATATCCGTGCCGGGTAAACCGTAACGAATAATGTCGATTGCAGCACCAGAGTCGACTGTCTTCGCAACCTTCTCTATCTCTGTGATGGCGTCCGCCTGTCGGATGACCTCACCGCCGCCTAATGCCAGCGTGGCATCGTCAACCGCGGTGCCGAACTGTACTAAACCGAACTCCGTCGTTGTTGCACGCTTAATCCCGAGCGCAGCAGGAGTATGTGTGTGACCGACGACTGCATATTTGTCCAGCTCAGCTTGTTGGAGCGGGGAAATCGGCAATTGCACATCTGGGATGTTCTGTACGTTCGATAAGCCGAAGTTAGTTTTATCGATGTAAATAGAACTCGTCAGTGGCATGTCGTTGATGTACGATTTAACGGCAACCAACTTGCCCGTAAACTGCTGATCCAATTTCTTGATGAGTGCCGGCGTTGCGGCCAAGTCCTCACGATCACCGAATTCAGTAGCCAACAAACGGACAGCCATCAGGCCAAGGTCATCGGACTCCGGTGGAACAAAAGTACAAATGAACGGAACAGACTGAATACCGTTACCGTTAATAGTTACAGTAGCTGTGGATGTTCCGTAAAACAGTCCATCACCACCTGACTCGTTACCCGGCAAATACGGCCCGACCGTAGTAGGGTCCAACAGTTTCTTACCGTTGAACTCCAATCCACGGGAATCCGGATAAAGGATGAGTTGGTTAGCACCGCCTTGCCATGTGATCGGGTTGTTCCCGGCGTTAACGGTTTGCGAATCGCGTCCAATAAAACGGATAACCCTCGGGTCAACCGTGAATTGCGCACCCACGCCTTCAGACTCATCGGTACCCACTGCTGACGTTATCGAAGTCAGGCCAGGCTTCATGCCGAACGTGCCGTTGATAGACTGTGCAGCCGTCGGTAAACGTAAAAGCTTATTCGCCAGCGTTGACAGTTTCGGCAACAGATTATTAACGTAATCTGTCAGCTGCGGTTGCGTTTTTCCGTATACCAGTGTCGCGTCCGAAGCAATACCGTTATTTTCCAAAGCACGGATTGCACCCCACGAATCGCGATGTGGGTTATCCTTGCGCGGCACGTGCGTATGTGCCGGTGCATCACGGTACAGTTTATCGACAATCTGGTGATATTTTACCAGCAGCTGGTACACGTCATTGTTAACGTCAGGCGACGGTGCGCCAGGTAATGAACGAATCTGGACGTAATCGTTCTCACCTGCCCACCAGTTTAGGTTGACGCCCGATTTAAACTTCAACCATTTTGCGACATCAGTTTTCTGATACCCTGGTGCAAATTCGCTCGGTGGGTTGTCAACGTTAAAGCTGTAGTTGACGGTTTGCTTGCTTGTTTTAACGGTGATGTCGTAAATGCCATTACCTTCGCGTCTGACCACGCTAAACTCAACCTCACCCGCCAACTCGGTATCGGTCAGGCCAGTCGTTAACGTATAGCTGTAATTAGACGAACCGGAACCAATCGCCGTCGTTAAGGTAAGATAAATCGCGCGTTGCTTCAACTGAAGACGCAGGATACTTGTCCCGCCGTTTGCGTAACAGAGCATCCAATCGATCAGCTCGCCTGGGTTCAACGTTGTTTCCGGTGGAATGCTCGGTAAACGGTGTTTTACCGCTAACGAATACGCATCGAACGTCGTGTTCTGGTAAGATAACGAATAACGTCGACGCTTCGCGTTATACGTGTATCCGCCAGTGCCGTCGTACGTCGCATACTGCTCGGATGTGATAAGCGTGACACCGGCGCGGTATTGAAGGTCTAACGTGTTACGAGCAATCGGGTCAACGCGACTGATCGCTTCACCGAGTTTAGCACCAACCGCAACAATGGCTTCCATCAACTCGGATTCACCACGCCAGTTTTCCCAGTCGAACTTAATATCGACCGGTGGGAAATATAAATCCCCAATGACGTTATCCCATTGGCAGTCTACAGGATAGCGATCTTTATTCGCTTCTCGTTCTGCGGCGATCATTTCTGCAGTGGCTTCGCCGATACCAATTGCATGGTAATCGAGTGTAAAGCCACTCTGGTATTTCGGGTTGGTAATCCACACGCCACCATGACAAACATGGCCAGTACGTGCCATACCCGTAACGTACGCATGGGTGATGACGTAATCATCACCTAATGTTAATTTCTTGCCGCCACTCTTGACCACCAGGGAAGTGGTATAAAAGGGGGCGTGGGCGGGGAACAGCATCCGGTACTTAGTACCGATCGGCGTTACCGCTTCACCGGTCTGCATATTCCCCGGTTCTTGATAGTGTGGGTCAGGGACGACAGCCATTTTACACTCCTTTTCTCTGAGGGCGTCGAGTTCATACTATGACCCGAATCCTTAGAGGAAACAGCCAGTGACTACTGCTTATCAAGTGCGGGCCGACAGCGCTTTTGGCTTCTCTCGAGACACCCGAACTTGGGGAACCATCGATGTCACGCAGCCCTTAAATACCCTTTGTGCTAACTACCACTTTTTCGAAGTAGGACTAGAAGCACTAGGTGCTGAATATACCTTCTATAGCCAGTATCACCTGGCTGATTTACAAAACCGTACGGACACGTTGCAAGATTGGTTAAACACCAAGTCAGGAATCGCAATTCCAACGCTTGGGAAGGGCCTACCGAAGCTCGAATTCGTTGAGGCACACTACCAGTCTATTAATGCAGATGTGCCCGTAGAAACGCACCTGTGCCCTCCTGGGTACCATTACACTCAGGACTTCAATCCTGATGATGCACACGACGTTGTTGTAGTCTGCGACGATGAGTGGAAAGAGAAATACCGTACCGGGGTACTGTACAACATCAACGGTCAATGGGTACCTCACCAATCTGACCCAGTGGGTGTTCGCTTAACCGGCGCTGGTAACATCGTGCGGCGTGCCAATACACCTGACATCGGCTGTCTGGTGATGGCAAACATCGGTAAAGTAAAGACCTACCCCATATCCGGTTTAACGATGAACAAACTCGATACTACGCGAGATTACTATTCTTCGTTAATGTTGACCTTACCCGATTCCATTACAGGGAAAACCGTTGGGTTCGTCATCGGGGGTATTCTGCATTGGTTGCCGCCGCAGGGCTATTTCAGCGACCGTGCGATTATGCTGAGTCTGCCAAACCTTAGCGTGGCGAAGATTGTATTGGAAACCCGTCGCTATTACGATTGGGACGCCATCGGTGTAGGTGATTTAAGTACGCCTACGTCCGTTCAACGTATTCGTAACTCAGAAACGTTAAAAGCGTTGCTGACGCACGAATCCTCGTTTATCTTTACGATAGACAACCCGTATCTCGAAAAAGAGATTCACGGAATAAGCCACAACGCTATCTGGGGCCGGTTCTATTTAAAAGACCCGACTGACCCAGATGGGAAGAAGACGCTAGGTCCTATCTTTAACCGTATTGGTAAATGTGTAGGGTACTGGCCGACCTGGGAAGAAGGGGAGTGGGTTTTCAATACCACATTCTTCGACCGGGAAAACTTTTTGTTGGGGAACGCGCGTTGGTATAACCAGAATTTGGTAAACGACGCGCAGGCGATCGTCGGGCCTTTCGGGGCTTGGGGTAAGCCATTTGTTGAAATGCATCGCTACAAAGCACGAAAAAAATAAAAGGTAAACCCTACTCCCGTTGGGAGTAGGGTACCTATATCTTTTTTTGCCTGCAGGCCGATTACACGTTTACGTAATAGATGGCGTTGCCGAACATTTTGTTGTTGCCGCCACAAGCGGTAACTTTAAATGCTACGCCGCCTTCAGCTTCGGCTTTCTTAGCCAGCGCTTCGGTAACTTCGGTAACGGTGCTCAGTCCAGAAACCTGAACGGTGCCTGCTTCTACCAGACCAGAAACGTCGCTGCCTGCGGTGATTTCACGAATGCTCATTTACTTATCTCCATTAACAAATGATAGCAGAAGAACCCTATGTTCAACTACTTGTACTTCGAGGCATATTAACTGCCCCGACTCGTAAATTAGTTGACAATAAACCGGCTTTTGTGCGAAAAAAGTGGCTAACTGTGCACAAGCGATTCGGGTTATCGTTACAGTTAGGGGTTTATTGTCACATTATACACCACACACGTAAATAACTTAGTGTGGTGTACTGGTGTCGTTGCCCGGACCATGGCCAGTATGTACGTGAAGAGTAAAGGTGATGCCGCCGATAACCGATTCGGTAACTGTGAATGTGCCCTTACCCTCACCCTTGCCGTTATAGAGGAAATCCTTACCTACTTCCAGGTTACCGGTAAATAGATTCGTTGGGCATGTGGTCTTCCAGTCTTCAGTCGTCCATGCCATGTTTTTCGACGCTGTAGAGTTGCGAGTTTCGCACTTCTCGTTAATCGTCTTTGTCTCGAGATTAATAGAACGTTTAGCATAAATGAAAGCGTCCTCTTTATTGATATTAATCTTCGACCGGCAGGCGTTTTCAAACCCTAAGTCATCCTCCGGAGAATTGAGGTAGAACTTACGCCCTTCGTCATCCACTAACTGGCAAAACCCATCACGGGTATTCAGCTGGAGCAAATACGCATTTTTCTCGCCGTTAGTCATACTGGTACGTAAAGTAACGTGACCATCCATCGGGGAGATATTCAGTACGTAGGCGTTAGAGAGGTCATCGGCCATCTGGTTTACTGGGTCAGCAGACCAAGCGTATACCCCATCTTCCAGTCGCTTAACGTTACTGTTGTTTAAATCTTCCCAGAAGTACATATCGGTTTCACCGATACGCCAGATTCTTACATAGTCTTCTTTTTTCACATCCGGAGGGTTAACCCGGTTGCTGTTGGACTTCATCCATTTTGCAGTGATGGCATTACCTTGCTTTACAGTAAGGTTGTCAGTACCACTTAAACTGTTGTGTTGCTTCTCTACAGGCGTCTCTGTTGCATCGACAGCTGTTGGATTAATAAAGTTAACTTCGATAGGGATGACTTTAACTCGAGTGGCACCACGAGGTTTATCTTCCGCGACGATACCTATCGAGAAGATGTGCAACCCTGACTTAGATTTGTTCATACCACCCTCCTCTCATACTACACTTTTTTACGTTTCGATCTCATCGTTTGACAATCGAGGAGTGTACGGGGGTAAGGGGGTTTATGTATTGGATGCGAACATAAACGGAGGTATCCGTAGGATACCGACATCCTTTTGTTTTGTAGTTGACCTTGACTTTTAACCTAACGAGGAGTGCAGTACCATGTCTTTATTTCAAACCATTAAAAGTGCATTAGAGCGTAATGATGCAGACAGTGCCTTTACTGCGTTACAGAAAGCCAGTAACGGGAAGCTAGACAGCGTCTTTGCTAACAATCAAAGAATGCGCTTTTACAAAGTCGGGGAAGTAGACCAGTTCTACGACGAACTGTTTACGGGAGTAGTGCAAAGCGCGGTATACGTCATGCCGACTGAACAATTAAGTCAGTTTGAAAAAGGGATGCGTTACCAGCGGTTAAGTAACGACTACTCATTACTGAATCTGGCTATCGATGACTGCATCGTACTGGTCGTATACTAAGTTTTTACAGATAGATGTCATCTTAGTGAGCATTGTGTATAAACCCACAGTCGCTTAAACACCAACTGTTCTTTAGTAACAGTTTTTGGTCACTTTAGTGTACTTTAAAGGAAATACCAAATGTATAACGAATACAAACACGTTTACCAGACACCGAAAGAAGCATTCTTTAATGCAGTAATTACTAACTCAATTGTACTGTTGGGGATACCGTTCAGTATTCAGAGTCAGGCTTACAGCGACGTAACGTGGCAGGATTGTGCGTATCTGCCACAAAAGCTCTCAACCGTTGTCGAAAAGTGTCTGCTTGACAAAGGGGAAGTAAAGTGCCGTTTAGGCCACCATGTCTCTGACTTAGCGCCGTGGGTTGAGTTAACCATGACGTTCGAAGGGGATACGCGGGTAGCTTACCTATCGGGTAATCAAAACATAGGTCGCGCCATTGCTGAGGGTAATGCAATGTGGATGCACTACATTCTTACTCTGCTGATCGATAAACCGGTGTTCGAGTTAACGCCTGACATGCCTACACTAAGCGATAGCAACTGGTGGATTGACGGTTTATCGTACAGGTTTAATGAGAAATTACAAAACTTTAATTCAGAGCGGCTCGATGTTGATGTGGAAGTGTTGGTGCAGTCGTTCACCGATTTCACTGCGTACCAAATTACTACCGTATGGAATAGAGCGGTAAGCAAGCGCAGATTCTACACGAAAAACGCACCGCGTGAAGCAGCCAAACCTGTGGAAATTGACGAAGACACCAAGGAAGCACTGCGTGATCTAGTCACCATAGCCAATGATAGCAATATGATGTTCTGGACATCTGATGAAAACGCTAACCATTATTTCGGTGAGATGTTAGACGCCGATGTTTGGTCAGTAATGCCGATAACAGAGCCAGAAAACCTTAAAGATTACTATAAGGTCGAAAAGGGTGAGGTGGTTAATGAGAAAGTCATCGCACTTCTTGCTGTTTTCCGCGAAGTTATCCAGTCAGAAATACTGTTAAGCATCTATAAACGCAAGACCCCGGCCAGTGAAAATGACACGGTGTGGGTATTTGACTGTCGACCGACAAATACAATATCGCCTGCGTTCTGGATACAGGTGTCAGGAACGCTGCAGCGCGTGAACAGTTCCGTTGTTTCTCGCCTGCCAGATTCTGAAATGCGCTCCGTTGCAGAACCTGCTTATTTGATGTCGGCGAAGGCGGTACGGGATGCGTGGCGTACCAACGAACTGAAACAATGGCATTACGACGCTATCATCAAATGGGGTGTTAACAATGGCTGGAAAGAAGTGACTAAGTACGGCCGTCAACTGTTGTTTGTCGCAGATTTGCGTTTACTGTAATCTCGCCATCGGGGGTCTTGTACCCCCTTCTTATTTTTTAACCGTAAAGAGTATTTAACCATGCCACAACCAATTATTGAACAACATGAAATGAACTACGAAGAACTGACCCGCCGCTATCGCGTGAAAGCCCCACGGGTAGTAGAAGGTTGCGAGAAATACAAAGAAGCAGACTTCGTGGTATTCCAACGCGAAGGTATTCCGTTGATGGTGTTCGTAAAACACGTCACCACCGATAACGACGACCGTCTAGTGATGCTGTATAACGTGATGGCTACCGTACTAGATACCGATATTGGACTGTTACGTCGTTATAAATCATCCTACGAACAGAAAGCGAAGGTGGTCGCGTTTGACTTACCGCGCACGGTACTGGTGGAGGGTTCTCGTCCGGGAATTCTTCGTTTTACAAAAAGTGAAGACGATAGCAATGCGGAACATGTTGTTCAACCGTTAACGCTAACTCAAGACATGCTTCAACAGAACGGTGGGATGGACTGGTTGAGTGTGATGTTGCCTGGCCTAGCTGAAGGTCAGGAATTGCATCTGGTTTGCTACACCCCATCCGTTGAGCACACCTATGCGCGTTACCTTACCGAAGAACACGGTTTCCGTAACCACCGCGGTATATACATTGCGTAAGGTGAATGTATGTTCCGTTTACTAGAAATTCGAAACGATATCTGGCAAGAGCACATCCGCAACGATCCGGAGTGGGAAGGAGTTGAAAGTGATTTACCGGATAACCCCGACCAGCTGTTGGTGTTCCTTTATAGCGATAAAGCCAAACAGATCAAGGGGATATTTGAACGTAAAACGACAAGCTTGTCGACCTTACTGAGCTGCATTTGCTGTGGCGTCAGTGAGCTTGATCCCAATCTATTCACCAACTATCTTGCGCGTAAAGTCCGTACACCGCTACTGGAAGTTACACTCCCGCCAGATATTCGTATCAGTAAAACCGTACCGACCGTTTTGCGTTTACAGGATGTGTCTGGTAGTAGCGACGACGGGGAAACAACGATTACCCTTTCCTCGTCAGAGAGTGAACTCGCAACCGAATCGTTTCTTAGCGAAGTCGAGGCCGGATTAAAGCAGGACGTAATCGTCTATAATCTCGGCGGTGTGCCCATTGAGCCCATTTTACACTTCTTTGAAAGCCAAACCTGCCATCTCGTAGAAAGCTTAACATACCACTTTAAAGGAGCTTTATGATGAAACTCGAAGGCTACGTTGTTACTGATAAACCTTTTGCTGAAGCCAACCTGTCGCGTTCACAGGTTGTTTATAAAGACATCGATGTGCCTGCCGAAATCGTTAAAGCGAATCCCAGCTGGCTAATCAACCACGTTTCTTTGGAAATCACCAATCCGTTTATCAACGATCCAACCGACCCATTTGTCGACATGGGTAATTTCCGCGATATTCTTTCCCCACATCAATACCAGACAGTGGCACAGAAGAAAGGGAAGTTGCTCACTGAAACGAATGAGTGGGAGCGTATCCAAGAGCGTCATCCTGAAAAGGGTTTGATGGAAATTTATCACCAACACCCTAAAGAGTTTGACAAGTTACCTCTGTGGGCATCGGTGGCGTATAACTGCAGTGGGATATATGACCATCTGTTGTTGAGCGGATACGATGGCGCAATACACGCAGCCGAAGGCCCGCACACGCCGGTGACTGCTTATCACACATTTCACCCAGCGCGCATCACTTTCATCGAAACGTTGAGTGTGTAGTTTATCTCCAGTAACCACGAGGGTTACTGGAGTCCTCTTATTTTTTACACTTAACTCAAATTAATTTGAGGTGTGGTATATGACAGAACGTATTTTACGACTGCAAGAGAACAGGTTAGAAGACCTGCACGTAATGCGTAGTCGCGGCTTGTTCCCAGTGGGGCTTGATGTAAGTGGGTTAATAACTTCTGCGCAGCACGGGGACAGGGTCATTACAATGCATTCGCGTGGGAACGAAGTGGTCTCTGCGATTTTCATCGATAAGGTTATTCCGGACTCGGAAAGTGGTAAGGTAGCGGGACACATCATTTACGAATACTTTCGCAGCATTCTATACGAGGAAAAGATAAACGTCAAAACTTTTATGGAATACGCTAAGCGAAATAACTACATCGATGCGCGGCTGATGGTCACGGAAGGCACTCCAACTATAAACGGTAAAGTCCATCATCGTTTACTTGGAGCACAGTTGCCGAGACTAGGCGAGATACCAACGACGATAGAGCTACACCAAAAAACAGATTGGCGGCACAAAATCGAAGTGCTTCACAAGCTTTACGATTTATCGATCGTTCAAATCAAACTGGTGGACTTCACGCCTGCAAATATGCAAATCGCTAAGCGAGCATTGGGTTTTCGTATTCTTAACACAACGTTCACATTGTAAAATATCTCAGATATATATTACCTAGGTGAGAGTTAAGAGATTAACTCAATGGCTACCTTCGGGTAGCCTATTCTTTTTTAAACCAATCGACTGTAGAGCAAAACATGACTATCAAGAAGTTCTTACAAACAGTAGTAGTTCTGGCCGCATGTGGTATCGCAGCAACTTATGCTTTCGATAAGCCAGACGTGACTGAATACGTATCTGCGGATTCCGATTACGGTATTGCACCGAATGAAAAACCGGAACTGATGCGTGAGGTCGAACAGTTACAAATCTACAGACTGACGGACGGTAAGAACTGCACAGGGCTGGTTATCGCTGATAAGAAATTGAAAATGTATCAGCGGTTAATCGACATATCGTGCGATCAACCAAAAGTCACCTCGGTCAGTGTATCGCCACTGGAATTACCGGATTTGGTTGCTGTGAGCTTTTATCACAACGATGTGCTCGTCGGTCGCATCACCCTTAATCGTGGAGATATTAAAAATGAAATGCAATAACGTTAATCGCCACTTGGCCAAAGTGGTGCTTTTTACTGTGCTGTTGATGGCACTTGTTGTTGGGCTACGGATTTCTAAGGCGCACGCTGACGAATTCAGCGGGTTCCAGGGCAGTATTAACGGCAGCATTCCAGCATATACCCGCACCATCAATCTTAATGATAAGCCGTTCTGGTGCAATGCGCGTAAGCTGCTTAAGAAACAGTGTCGTGTAGTTGACATATCCTTCAACGGACGTGTCGCTATCGTACACCGTCCGGGCGATAAAGATTGCCCAGGTGGTTGGTGGGGTGCAGTCGACCGTCACAACGGTGACGCGTTATGGCTTATCCCTAATCGTGATGAACTATCAGTGGAGAAAATTTGCAGCAAAGATTTCAGGGCCGGTTTTGTACAGCGACCGGATACCAAAACTCTGGCCTCCATCGCTATGTACTACGGTATGGAAACTATCAAAACAATCGACTATTCAGAATAACTCAAAAAATTGAGGTGCTATTATGAAACATTTTTTATTAACAGTTTTACTTGCTACTCTGGCCATTAGCTTCTTCGCTCGTGCTGGAAGTATCGAGTTACCAAAAGTTGTTAACGATCACGAATACGGCGGACAGTTCTGGTGCCAGAACTCTGACGTACAAGGCGGTAGCTGCCAGATCGTTGCGATGTCCGATAACAACCGTTACCTGTTAGTGAAAACGATGGGCGGCGTCGCATGTGGCGACCCGGAATACGGGGTTATTAACATGGCAACCGGGCAAGCCGAATCCATGAACTATAATGATAACCAAGCCTGCAGTGGTGAAGCCGTTGCTGAGTTTACTCGCGACCCAGGTGATAATGCCCTGACGGTTATCATGTACGACCCTACGATTAAGAAAAATGTAGGCATCAATAAACTCGACTTTTAAGTAAGGAAACAACATGCGTGGATTTATGGGTATTATCGTGGCGGTGTTCTTTACCGCTTCTGCTTCAGCTACAACTAGCGTAGAAGATTTACTACCAGGCACACCGTATCAGTACAACCCGCCTTCGTTCGAAGTCTGTACTGGCGACGATGGTAGATGTGAAGAAGTCAGCCGGCACGACGAGTACATCCTAGTCCACGCAAAGGGCGAGGAAACTTGTCCGGCAGGTTACTACTTTCTGTTGAACTCAAAGGCACAAGAGATTGTGCCTGTAGAGACAATAACGTGCGACCCGACACTTCGCGCGTCGCTCGCTTACAATACGAAAACCAAACAACGCCTCCTGGTTATTGAACAGCAAGGGGTGGTGAGTGGTTCAGTAGCGCTCGACCAGTAACCGAAAAGTTTTCAGACAGATGTTATAACGTGAGATGACGACCCATCTCACTTTGGCCCTGCGGTGATATCCCCAACACTTAGCCGCAGGGTCCTTTTTAATCGACTATTACCCGTAAGGATTAAGCAAATGAACATGAACATTCTCGACGATACCCGTTCTTCTTTCTTTACTCAGATGAACGTTAACCCTGAACGTACCCGTGCTATTCTTTCTACTGGTTGGAAGTTGAAGTTGTTAGGCGAGTTAACCCTCAATCGCACCGACTGGCCAGCAGAAGCAACCGTATTGATTAACAGCATCCACAGCGAATGGTTAGATGCTGCGTTGAATGCCCCACAACTTCGCCCGTACTACCGGATGCTTCATGCGGGTTATGAAGCATACCGTAAGGGCTGGTACGCTGCAGCCACTTATTGCAACACCCCAGAAGGTCGTGAAGACAACACCGTCGACCATGTATTAGTAAACAATTTCTGGGGCGACCAAATTGAAGTCTTACAACTCTCTACCGGTGACCGTATTCCGGCCTGTGAGTTATTCGAAACTAACGCACAAATGTACGAACCGTATGCAATGATTCGTGGCCGTAAGGTCCCAATCATTTCCCTTATGCATATGGGGCTGTAAATACGAGAGGTAGCCTACGGGCTACCTTCTTTTTTTGTTGAAGAAGGATTAAACATGAACGAGATTACCCTGATTCGTTTCATCGACGACATGGTGACGTGTCAGAAAGCGAATCGTCATGATACCAAACTGCGTATCAATCTGATGGAAGAAGAGGTAGAGGGGTTTCTGGAATACCCGCGATTGGTGAAGTGGTTTAAAGAAGCACTGCCGCGTAGCTGGGAGCAGCTCGAAGCGTGGTTTGCTCTACCTATTGCAGAACGTAATCCCAATAATACAATCTTCACCGGAACTACTGCATTAGATTTGGCCGGTTCGGTGGAGCAACCTAAACGTTTAGTTTTCTTCTACGTCAATGGCGATTCAATAATGGCTGATATCGTTAACTGGATTTCTGATGAGTTAACTGTAAACACCACTTTGGTCGGTAGCGCTGCTGATGCCTGGGTTGTTGGACAGCACCAATCGCAGCCGTACGAAGAAATCAAAACCGGTTATTTAATCCCGATATATCTCGACGGCGTGGCACCGGGTCGTAGTGCCGAACTGTTCAAATTCCTGCTTACTGAAACACTGAAAGTTGTCGATTCTGATGCTGGTCGGGCGTGGTATGAATTAACCAAAGAGCGCACCGACAGTTTCTGGGAATCACTCGGCCACCGTAAGTTTACTCCGCAATAACTCTCCTCTCTGGAACCCTTCGGGGTTCCATTTCTTCTTTTTTACGCATGACCTTTTGGATATGAACGACTAATACTTTCTCATTAGAAGGCAAACATGCTCAAGGTCGAACGTATCATTTTGAAAGGATTTACCGGCATGGGGTTACATGAAATCGAAACGTTTGATTTCACCCTCAAGTCCACCGTTACCATCATCCTCGGCGGTAACGGCTGCGGTAAAACAAGCCTCCTATCTGTTTTTCTCCCCTTAGCTCCAGCAAAATCTGAATTCCGTGAAGGTGGTTCTTACACTAACTACGCGTTAGTCGGGGACGACCGTCTTAAGTTTGAAGTCCTGCGTCGTGGGTCTTCTCTGTCTTGTAGTATCTTCAACATCACTAAAGGTGTTTCCGTCGTAGACTCAGTAAACGCTAAAGTTTACAACTCCATGGTGGAGCAATTAACCGGAATCACCAAAGAAATCAAAGAGTTAATTAATGGTGAGACCTTATTAACTGACGCCACTACCGAAGTTCGTCGTAAATGGTTTACGTTAATGTCAGAATCTGATCTGACATACGTTGTTGGCTGCTATCGACGTTTGCGTAAACTCGCTTCCAGTTTAAGCGGGGCCATCGAACACACCGGACGAAAAATCGGCGAAGCAAAAATGCGCGTCGTTGACGATGAAGAAGATCGTGCGCGTTTAGAAGTTCGTTTGAAAGAACTCGATGCTGAGCTTCAGGAACTAAACCGCACAATTGAAGCAAGACCCGGTTTAGATAACGCCGTTTCGGTTGATAGTATCCGGAAACGCATTGCTTCGTTGCAACCGGCTGTAAAACTCATTATGGAACGTTATGGTGTTCTGCCTTCTGACGAACTGATTAACGAGTTTCAAAGTCGTGTGGTTGCCTGGCGTGAGCAAGCTGCCTCTGCTGAAACTGAATGCAACATGTACAATAAAGAGTTGTCACAGCTACTGGATGAGGAGTCGCGTCAAACGTATCTGATGCGCAACCATACCGGTCTAAAACAAACAATCGACAGCTTAAAACAGGAACTGGCAACGTTCCAACAGAACTGGATGTTCCCGGCTCTGTTTGAAGGTACCCGCATCGATGTGGATAGCATTCAGAACGCGTTAAATGATGCCTGTAACTGGAATTTACCGTTGTCCATGCATCTGGACCAGTTAAAGACAACAGAGCGCCTGGGAGCGTTAGAGAAGCGTTTACAGGGTATGGATTTAACCTCTGCTGGTCTATCTGAAAAGCTGCAACGTTGTGAGAATGTGCTACACGGTTTATACCACGACCGTCAACACTTCTTAGAAACTGCAGAAGTTGATTGTCCACAGTGTAACCACCGTTTCCGTCCTGGGATTCGTAAGTCGTTACCTGAGATTGAAAAGGCCATCAACGATAACGAAGGTTGGAAAAAACAGCTGAAAGACGAAATGGATAGTCTTTTGCGTGACCGCAAAGAGATTGAAGAGGACGTCCGTAGCTTACGTACGATTCGCGAAATCGTCATGTCGTATTCCAATCATCCCGTTGTCGGTTTGTTTTTCCGTAAACTGCAGGAGCTGGATATCTTCACCACGGCGCGGGATCGTTACGGTGCCATTGCACGTGCCTTTACTGAAGAGCTAGATTCGGCCATGATGTATCTGCGTCAATCGGCGAAGCTTGCAACAGCGGAACGGGAATGGCAAGAGGCTGTTGCCGCAGTAGGTAACGTTGATGGTGCGCTGAGCCAGAAAATTGAACATATCCGTTCACAACTGGACGGGGCTAACCGTCGACTGATAGAATACCGCAGACAAGCCAATGAGCTGGAACGCGAAACCACCCAACTGCAACAAACCAAAGAAGCAATCGAACGTTTCCAAAAAGGCTACGAACATCTGGTATCGGAAATGAACATCTCCGTTAACAACGTCGTGGTTCGCGAGTTGTTAAACCGACGCGAAGCGAAGCTCGATGCGTACACTTCCGCTCGTGAACGGTTTCGTCAAATGGAAGGGGCTATTGCACGTTTAGCGGAACTGGAAAAAGAGCAAGCTGAGTTGCTCAAAGAACACCATCATGCCAGATTGATTATCAATGCCGTCTCACCCGAAAAAGGATTATTGCGTCGTTACTTTTATGCTGCGATTACCCGCATCATGGATTTAATGAATCGGTATATCGAAATGGTGTGGGCATATCCGATGCAGGTTATTCCATGCGATCTAACCGACGGGGATTTGGATTACACATTCCCGGTACGATTAAAAGACCATGAAGAACTGGTGCCGGATGTGAAGAAAGGTTCGAAGGCACAGCGTATTATCTTTAACATGATGTTTCGTTTAACGGCGTATAAAGCGCTTGGTTTACAAAATTATCCTTTGTTATTGGATGAACCCTCTGAAGGCATGGATGAAGAACACAAAAACCGATTAGTTAACTTCATTAAATCGTTGGCGTTGTCGGGAGAGTTTTCTCAATTGCTGGTCGTTTCGCATGAAGCGGAAGTTCATTCTAAACTTAACGAAGCCACCTACTGTGTCGTAGAACCAGAAGGTGTAACGCTTCCACCGGTTTATAACGAAGGGGTAATAATCAAATATGCATCATAAAGGTTGGCGCTTATGGGCTTGGTGGGGTTTTCAGTTCCTTCAGTTTGTTGTGATGGTACTGTACCTCTCCTTTTGTGCAACCGTAGTGGGTATCGCTGCGGTCGTTTATTTAGCTGCTGCTCTTAAAGAACGCCTTTTTGACACGCGTTGTGAGTGGCGAGATATAGGAGAACGGACATGATTGAAGGTATCGTATTAACCGGTATTGCACTGTGGTTGATTCGTGGTGCCTGGGGTTGGATTATCCGCACGAAAGGATGGGCATTCCATGGCAAGACGTAAACCTGGTCGTTTAAAGTTTTGGGCAGTTGTGGTAATGCACACTGTGGTGCTACTCGGTATTTTCATGTCTCGCGCTACGCCTGCCTTTTGGGGCTTAGTTGTTTTGGTGTTCTTAGAAGGGGTTTACTTCGGTAATCTGTGGAGCAAGCCCCCGCGTTTAAGGGACCCGGCTTATGACAGTCGTGAATAGTGTCAACGCAGCCATGATTGCAACAGGTGCGTATGATGGTGCCACCTGGACAGACCTTGGCTTTACGATCATCATCTGTGCAATCGGAGCATTTCTGGCATCATGGTTATTTTAGTGAAGTGGGTTGGGTGTATCATCTGTAGTCTGGTACTAGGAGCAGGCGCATACGCCCTAGGCGCAATCCTTGCATTGACGCAAGGTTGGTTTTAACAGGAGGGTAATTACGAAGTGGGAGAAGTATCATGTAACAGTGAAACAGTCTCTGATCCCGTGGTCGTGGGTTCAGGGGCGGCCGTGCCAACCCGGCGTATCGTTCTTTCGAGCGCGGGGATGGCTATAGGGTCTTCAAAGAACCTTCTAGCAGACATCGCGGAAGTCTGCGGGCCGGATGATTTTGCAGTTTCACGTACAGTCGGGGAAGACTGGCGTGGTAATCAGAAGCGCCATGAGCGAATGTGGCGACGGAAGGTTACCTCAGCATCGCGACGTTTTCAACGTCGTTGCTGATTAAAGACACGGTTCCGATAGAGAACTGGTCTTCACCTGTGGCGGTATGCGCCGCTAAGCTTTACCGGTAAACTTAAGAAAACACAAACGCAATTCTTCGTTACTCGCTTTCATCGCAGGTGAAAGCTCACTTAGGAATTCAGCTCATGGCCGAAATTGTTATTCTTTCCTCATCTTCAGATTTAACGGAAGCACAAAATAAACAGCTGTTGGGGCTGCATTATAAATTTCTGAACTACCAACGTACCATACTCCATATCGAAAAAGGTGAGATTCCGAACCTCACTCTGGAGAAACTGTTGGCGGGGAACCGTGCTTGTGTTGCTCTGGAAGGGGGTACCCCTGTTGGTTACTGTCTCTATCGCGTAATCGCCGGGGTTCTGAAGATTCGTACGATGTTCGTGTCCGAAATGGCACGCCGTCGCAAAACGATGACGCAGATTTTTGATGCGCTTGAAGTGAATGAACGGTTCACCAGTGCGCATGGAGGAATATACGCTTGCCAGGAAGCTGGTATTGCGTTCTTTACCGCTCGCGGTTTTGACAAGACCGTCTCTACAGACGGACAATGGCTTGAATTTAAGAAGCAGGTTCCTGCGGAAGCAGATGAACCTTTAAGGACTGCGGTAGCATAGTCCTGTTTTAGCACTCCTTACGATTATGCCTCACTATGAGTGGGGTATTTTTTACGCGAGGAGTGCTATTTATGTTTCACCGTCCTGGGTTTTCAGCTTTAAACACCGATGTCTGTTGGGCTGAGTACGAACGGGCGAAGGAGTTCTTACCCGTAAATCCAAAACACATCAACGTGGGTACTATCGGTCGTGTTGCGTTCGATGATACTCCGCTGAGTACGTGTATTAAAGCAGCGCTTGGTACGCTGCCGGTGCCTATAGTTTTTGAGGAATTAAAATGACGGACATTCGTGTTGACATATATGGGGAAATTCATACCACGGCCGATCGTAATCGTGTTGAATGGGCGATCATCGATAACCATCGGAAAAAACCATACGATTTTTTACTGTGTGAAGAACTGGGGCCGTATGAATATCACACTGCAAAAGCGCAAGATAAGGCATTAAAGGAGAAGATGTACTCTATTGGGCCCATGGGGCTGGAGTTGGCTAAGAAACTCGGCATCCCTGCTATTGGGATCGATGACTGGAGCGATGCAACCTACGCTAAAGATATCAAGGATAAAAAGGGAAGGGCTGTAAACTTTAGCCGTTCTTTTTATATTCGTGAAGCTAAAATGGTTGAAAAAATTAAAAAGTATATGGCAAAAGGACGTTGTGCTGTTATGCTCGGCGACTCACACTTGCGCACCACGAAAACCAAAGAGCTTGGTGGTGCGTCCCTTATCTGGGAAGCATTTAAGGATAATCCTGAAGTGAAGTTTCACAGGAGCCCTAAACGCGAGATTGATTAAATCTAAAGGAGCATTAAAATGGTTACCGCTATTCGCGAAACAAAATCACTATACGATCATTTATCAGAAGAAGAAACAGCCTTATTCTACGACCTGTTACCTGAAACCAAAGCAAATGTTCAGTGGTGGTTACGTTTAGCGCTACGTGATAAAGTTGGGGAAACGCCGGTTAGTATTCTCGCGCACACGTTGGACATGACGCCCATGATTGAAATCGCGATTACCCGCCCTAAATTCTGGCGGCCTGGTATGGTGCGTGAGGCGTATCTACTCCAACGCTTAGGTGTTGACCCGGAGAAGTGTTGGCGTAAGATGGACGACCATCGCTACCGTGAAGAAATTACGAATAGCCTCAACACTATGTTGGCAATGAAACGACTCGGTATCGAACACGAAGGTTTCGAGTCAGCGGTACAAACCTGGGTGAAAAGGAATAGCTAAATGCAAAAAACAATCATCGGAATAATGGTTAGTTCTTTCTGTGGTTTCCCTACCCCGCAGACAGAACCCCAATATTTGGGCGCAGGCAAACCTGATCCGGAAGTCCGTAAGTTGCGCGAAGAAGCAAAGGCCAGAGTTCTTACTGAGCTGGAATCATTGCTTCAGTCTCCGGTTATTTCACAATGGGGTATGGCAATAGATGTCACTCGAACTGATCGACGAGGCCGTTATCTCCCACGACCTGTTTAACGCTCCTGAGCGCTTTAAGGTCGTTACAGTTAACTGTGTTGGTGCAATGGGAAGGGGCATTGCCTTGGCGTGCCGAGAACGCTTCCCATCGCTTTATAATGACTATCGCCAGAAATGCCGTAAAGAGAAAATCGTTATTGGTGAGGTCTATTGTTATCCTGAGGAAGGGGTAATACTCCTTCCTACTAAAACCCATTTTCGCTATAAATCGCAGATTTACTATGTCACGTCCGGCATTGATGCGCTGGCGCGACTAGGGGAAGACTTAGAAGGAGGGATTGCGATACCGCCCCTAGGGATGGCTAACGGCTGGTTACGTTACCATGAGCGATTGGAAATCTTTATACACTTACAGAAAAGACTACAGCACACGGAGCAGACTTATCGATTCTATTTACCGGACACCCTGCTAAGGGAAGCAGAGAAAATCATCCCAAAAAGTTTCAAATAGATATTATCACCAGGGCACATTACAAAGGAGCACAATGCCGTCCGCGCCGTCTTCCCGGATTGGGAACGGAAAAGTATAAATCCGTTTGGAGATACATCCATGTTTCGCACCATTTTATTTCTTCTGGTAGCAGTGACCACATTCAACAGCAACGCTTCTTACCAGTCCACCAGTAACAAACATCAAAAAGAATTCGTCCTTATCCAGGACCAGTTCAATGAGATTAAACCTCTCATCGTCTCCGCATCTCAAAAGCAAGGTGTACATGCCGGGATGCTTGCGACCACCATTTACCGTGAATCCCGTTTTAATAAAAACGTGGGTAAGAATAAATCGAGCAGTGCTAGTAGTGTTGTCCAAATGACGACAGGTACTAAACGCTCCATGATACGTCTGTATGGGAAACAACTTAACATCCCAAAGAACGCAGACCTTAATAAACCGAAATATGCTGTACAGCTTGCTGCTGTTTACATGAAACACATCGAGGATCATCTGACAAAACAACTCAAACGCAAGCCGAGCACAGCCGAAATTGCATTAGGCTACCGCTTCGGTGAGAGCGCTGCTGTTGCGATGATTAAAAAGAAATCATCGGTCGGGAAACGCTGGATGGACAGCTACCGAAAAGACGCAGCATTCTACGGTGCGAAAATGACGCCACCGAAAGCTGAAACACGTCAGCTTGCTTTTGCGAAGGAAGACCGCGACCAACGCGTCGCTGAGCTTCAGAAAATCTGGGATACGCTGTACAGCAAAGTATCACCTGCGGCCGGTACATTACTGGCAAATAACACTATCATGAAAGGAGCACTGCTTTGACACTCGTAACACGCCCCTGGTATCCAGGTCTTAAAACAGCCGCACAAATCACCGCCAAAGATGTCTACGAATTAATTCGCGCGGGTGCGGAACACGTTCAAACCAACCCGAACTATGTAGAGCGTCCTATCGGTGAAGTCGATGGGGAAGCTGTCGAAGCACCGGTCTACGTTGAGTACGGCGAATGGTTCGCAGAGAACCACGGTTTCTACGATGCGTTAAACGCGGCGTTTGGTGATGACGAAGACGAAGGTATCGAATTCGACTGGAACGTTAATCTGGCGCTGATGTGGATTTGTGGTTTACGTCCAGCAATTAACGAAACCGAAGCAGGTTTCGTGCTGACCTGGCGACAGTCGGCAGGTTACGATAAAGGGCTCGACTTCAAACAGGCGTATATGGATGTGTCAATTGCACTGCAGAAACTGTTCTTCGGCGATCGTGCGTTTTGCCAACTCAGCTGGCTGACCATCCTGGAAAAACTGGCAACGTGTCACAAACTGTGGCGAGCAGAAGATGCCCCAGAGCATCTGTTCGTGCTCGAATACGCAGTGGTACCAAACCAGCCGTTCTTTGAGGCCGATGCGTAATTAACGGTCAGACCTTCGGGTCTGACCACCTTTTATTTAATTCTTGGATGTGTGTTCGTGAAACGTTTAATAAATTTTCTCTACTGGATGGAGAAACGCTATAGCCACAACATTCCGATGATGTATAGTTTGTTATTCTCCACGGTAATGTTGATAGTTGGTGCGATAATCGCACATTTGATGGAACTCACCACTCCATGGGCGCAGCTTTTTCTCACGATCTGGATGCTGTTTTCAGGTTATCACATGCGTGGATTCATAACCAGATTCTTCCGCTGGCGTAGTACCTGGCACGTCTTTAATTCCGACCGTAACTAGTTTTTTACAGCAGTAACTAATCATCTGAAAATACCATTGACTTTTATAAGGACTATTAACATGCAATTTCCAATTTCCGTAATCGAAGATATGGCTCGTGTAGTACGTAACCGTGCCTATGTGCTTAGCTACGAAGGTGTTCGTGCTTATTCAGAAGCTCTGATTGCACAACACGTCACTGGCACCGGTGTTATCAACCCGGATCTTTACAATGCGCTGGTCGATAACAATGTGGAGGCTTATCTGCCGCTGCCGCACCTGCGTAATAAGTTGTGCCTTTCTTCTCAAACTCTTCAGTTTGATAACCTGCCGCCACTGAAATATTCGCCAGATGACCGTTGGGGAAGTATGCTGGGCGTAGCTTTCCAAAATTGCCACGCGCCTTATAACTGGTCTATTCTCGTTGAAGGTGTTGATGGTGTCTGGTATGCCATTGCACATTCTGACGAATTCTTCTTCGAGCCAGGTGAACTGATTAAACCCGTAAGTGCTCCACATGGTCGTGTTAAGGTTGGGCATTGTTACATTGAATTGACTCATGTCCAGTGGACTATCGAAGACTGGCGTGCTGCCTCCGTTATCTTCGGTGACGGTAAACCACACTCAGTTACTTTCGAGCGTTGCGAAGCAGTGCATGTTGAAGAGCCTGACAATGACGAAGTGGGAGATCGTTACGCGCCGCTGGAAGAGTGTCGCACCATCGCAAACATCGACTGGGTGAAAGTCTTTACGGCCAATCCTGGTTTCCGTGGTCAGACTATCAACCCCGGCGAAGTAACCTGGGAAGGTTTCGTACAACTCGCAGATAAACTCGGTTATGACGTGTGGGATTACACCTACAAACGTCCATACCCGAATGCGTCGGAAGATGAAGACCATGATGAAATCATTCTGGAAAACTTGGCTGATATCGAAAATGTGTTTATTGACGACGAAATCTTTGTTACCCTCGGTATCGAACGTCCAAAATCAACAGCTTATCCGGTGTCGGTTGCCAATGTGATTCAGGAACTGGGCAAAATGCAGGAGCAGACTGTCGAAGTGAAAATCGACGAAGAGCAAATGCAGATTGTTGCGCAGGTACAGAAAACTCTGAACCTGGATAAACTGTACGCTGAAATCCGCAAGCTGCCGAAAAAGAAACGTACTGCTGCCACAATCAAAGCAATGGTCCGCGACATCATCGGCAAATAATGCGATAAAAAATAAAAGCCTACCTACTCCCTTGGGAGTAGGTAGTTCTTTTTTTCTTTAATTTGTTAACCCGTTATCTTTCAGGATTTTCAACATCGCATCATTCAACGCCTGCAGTTCTTGATTCTGCTTAGTGAGTGTTGCAACTTGTTCTGTCAGAGGAACCTGCTCACGGATTTTGGCTTTACGCACCGCTTCCATTTGCAAGTGTTCTTCTTCCGTCACCGTCCCTTCGTAATCCATCGATGTGATGTCCACACGTGCATCGATTCCTAAACCGCGTTCTAAAATGCTTTTCAGGTCGTTCGTTAGCAGTGTGACGTCGACGTATTCGGGTATTAATGCCAGGTCAATAACCACAACATTGCGTCTATAATTTAACCCGTTCAGTCCGGGATACGTCTCAATGTACGTATCAGGCAACTCGTAGACTTGACCGTCCCTCGACTTTAATGTTACAATCGAAGCTTCGACATTAGCGTCGCTGATATAGTCGTCACGAGTTAGGCCGACAGGTTTATAATACTTGTTATAAACATCAATATTATTACGTTGGAGCTTCGGAAAGTTCTGTACCGCGTCAACACGGTAAATCACTTTATCTGGCAACGTATAAGGTGCCTTAACCTTGAACAACCCCTCAAGGTTAACCTGAGGCGTGTTAGGCAACAGTTGTGCCATTTAACCCTCCTTAGGCTTCTGGCTCTGCCGCAGGGACATCCCAAACAGCTTTGCGGGCCAAGACACGATACTCCACGTTATCGAATTCGAAGACGTAGAAGTAAACGTTAGGATCGACGTCGTCTACGAGCTTCACGATATCCAGCGGTGTGGAATGTGGGTGATACTCTTCCGCTGCGATTAACGCCTGGAAGAACAAGTCCAGCCACTCGGTGGTTTTCTTCGACATTCTCGCAATATCTGCATTGTTAGTGCCGATTAATGCGTAGTCGGGAATCGTATCGTGCAGGGTCGTTTTGCGTGAATCGTTTTCAGGACCTGCGATAACTACAGCGTTTAGTGATTTATAGATGGACGGTAAATCCGTTACATCGGTAGTTGGAGTTGAGATTGCTCCACTATTTTTTTCCGTAATGGTTTGAACAGTCCACTCCCCAAATCGGGAGATTGCTTTGACCCAGAAATCATATGGGAGAATCGGCGAGTATAATGCCGCAACATCTTCCTCATTTGGAATCCCACGAATTGACCAACCGGGAACAATTGTGAACTTGGTGGTCGTAAAGATTTCTGGGAACACCTTGACACCCAACGCCACAGTAAAACTGGAGTTTGCCAAAATGTAATCACGTAACGCTTGTTTAATCCTGCTCGGGTTACGACCTGCGCGGCCGTAGATGATAACCGACATCGGTATCGGTAAGGTGGAATCAAAGTCTTCCTGGTCGTGCCAAGTATAGATGTTAGTAATCAGGCTAGTGTACGGATAACCGTCAGCTAATTCGTTAATCTTATTATGGTGATCCGGAAGGTTGAACCCTTCCATTGCCTTTTCGACTACAGATTTCACAGCCAAGAAAGTATCAACCGGTAATATCGGCATTTGGACTTCAATTTCAAATCCGGTATAGTCCTGATTGAAATCTTCATCAGCAAACCAGAGAATAATCTGGTTATTCACATCAGATGGGTCTTCGACTTTATCTGCTGTGGTTTCAAGCTTCCAACTGACCCAACGTGGGAACCAGTTACTGTTAGTCTGAATCATCGCGCCAGACTGAACACCGCTGATGACGCTATTAAATTGCCCCAACAGCAAACGCTGGAATTCAACTTCGTCGTTTCTTAAGTTGCCCAGGATAGACTGTTGGTAGATCCATTGGGAAACAGTAAGAACGTGGTCGCTAAAGACGGCCGGGGTCTTAATAGGCAACTCGTCACGTTTAGAAGTAAAAGCAACCAGTTCCACCTGCAGATTTTCTTTAGTAAAATACTGCTTGCTTTTAGCGAACGAATATGACAGCTCAGACAACTCACCTACCGGAGCGGTGTTGCCAGGGCCATTATCAATCAGAGCCGCTATTTGAATAAAGCCTTGTAAATCATACATAATTAAAAACTCTCCGAGGTGAGCATGATAGCATCAGTTTTCAAACTGCTTCCATTCTTACAGATGCTGTGGGAAGCATTTAAACCGGGCGAGGGGGAGAAAGTAACACGAGCCGGGAAGATAGTGACACTAGCGATAGTGGCACTGGTCGCGTTCTCTGCATTTGTCTCATATGCCTATATTGTTCAATACCACACACTGGTTAGCGTCCAATCGCGTACTCAGTATCTGGAGATATCCTATAAGGAGCTAAAAGAGAAGTCCGATCATGGCGAAGTGGAGAACAATAAGCTGTACGATCGTCTCTTCACATGCCTGGGTTCTCGATCGCCATATGATGGTACCAAATCTCCAACAGGGACAGGCACTGGGGCCGCAGTTCCGCCTGTAGAACCCAAGCCGGTAACTCCGCCGGCACCGTTAAATCCGTCTAGCCCACCTGCCAAGAAATACCAGGCCGCTTCTCGTCCGGTAGGATCGCAGGAGGCAAATGATTTCCGACAGGAGATTATCAGTACGCTTAATAATCCATGAGGAGCATACATGAAGTTATTTTTGGCGGCGATATTGGTGCTATTGTTGACAGGATGCCCTGGGGTCATCCGTCACGTAGACCCAGATTACTCCTCAACCGGAGATTGGCCTTTTCGTCCTTTAGAACACCCACCAGTTTATGTCGGTGGGAACAGTCCTGAGGCGAAAAAGCTGGCAGGGAAAATGTTTGTTGCGGATGTGAACGCTTATGCTTATTACGTTTATCTGTACGCTAAGTCGTTGAACAATTACGCAGAAGCTAAGGGGTGGCGCACCCCGATGGCCGCACCGCTTTGTGAAGAGTTTATTCGCCCCACTCTTCATGATATACCCTCCGGGATATATCTCGACCCTGGTTCTCGTAGCCCTCAAGACATTAGTCGTGATTTGTCACGACAGATTAAGTCTCTCATTCGCGGCTATCGCGAAGACAGAGAGTCTTTTAATCGTGCCTACGAACGGCACAAAAGCAGTTGCCTTGTGCGATGAAAACTCCCTCTTACCTTCGGGTAAGAGGGATTTCCTTTTTTACGTTAGTAGTTAATAGTGTGATATATAATCTCGTGGAGAGTTGAAATGACCTATCCTAAAATTCTGCCTGTTTTAACACCAACCGTGGTTGTTGGTACAGACTTAGAGACCCTGGCTTTACGTCCAGATGCCTACATCTTAACGTTGGCAAACGTGGCATTCGATGTTCCGACAATGAAAATGATCGGTTCATGTTACCACAAAATCGACCCCAATGATGCAAAAGCAAAAGAAATCTTCTACATCGATCCACAAACGGTCGGATATTGGGAAGGTAAAGGCGACCCTGAATACGCACCGAGCGAGAAAGCACGTATTGAAGCGTTTTCTGGGACCACTCCACTGCCAGAAGCATTGTGGGCGGCCAAAAAATGGTTGGATGATCTGGGCAACGTGAAAATGGTTATCACCATGCGCGGTCCCGATTTCGATGCTCCAATTCTGATGAACGCGTTCGCGCAGTGCGATATCCCGCCGGGCAAGTACCGCAAGTTTTCTATATTGGACTCTGACCGGACTGCAGAACGTATTGCATATGCGTTTGGCCTGGAACCGAACTGGCACGCAGAAGCCCACCACTGGACCCGTGGCAAAGAAGCGTACGAGCATAACGCTAACTTTGATGCTGCGAAGGAAGCGTATTCTACGGCACGCATCTATCATTTGGCCCTGGTCGCACGTACGTACGGCTTCGAGCGCATGTTAGAAGCCCACCGCGAAATGTGCACAGGTGAATACATTCCACCGCAGTTGCGAGGAGAATAATGAAAGACGTCGACGTAGCGGTTATTTATACCGATGGTAGTCATACTGAGTCCCCGAAAGGTTCGGGGGCTGGTATTCATGGTTATTTATTCAACAACGGAGATTTGGAAGACAGTCAGGCTTATAGCCATCCGGGTGTTTCAGAACGGATTACCACTGTTGGATACAAAAAAGTGCCGCAGGATGTGAAGTGTCCGGAGTTGCCGGACACCGTTCAATTTGTCGACGCCGTTATTCCCGTTCCGAAAGAGTTCTACTCAGATGTGGGCGAGTTAATCGCCTTCATCACGTTGTTTGAGAACGCACCCTTCCGCGCGAAGAACTATATCATCTACGTGGATGCCAGTTACGTTGTAAACACTTTTAACGAGTGGATAGACGGCTGGCATAAACGTGGGTGGGTTCGTGCTGACGGTACTCCGCTGGCGAACAAAGAACTTATTGTTCGTATCTGGGAAATCAAACAGCAGATGAAAAAAGAAGGACGGGGTGTTAAGGTTATCAAAATCAAAGGACACTCCGGCCACTACGGTAACGACCGGGCGGACGAATTGGCTAGAAAAGGTTCAGCTATCACAGCGACCAACGACGGCGTTCCATATCAGCCGTACTGGTCGAAAGATGAGTTGCCTGCATCCGCGGAACCCGAGCCCATCGCCGCTGGGATGAACCTTGCGGCATATCCGCCGATTTGTACGGTTAAATATTGCTATCCGTTGGTGAACGAGGACCATCCTACTGTAAAAGTGAAAGATGAAACTTTCTATTACATGTTTGGTGGTAACCATGCAAAGAACAAGGACGACTTGGTGTTTATTGGGAAAATGATTCCTGATGCACACTTTTCCGTAATGTTCACTAAACAACCGTGGGATAACATCTACACGATTGTAAATACCCACGCCGCCCTGGCATGGAAAGATACACCGAAGATGCGGCAGTATGATCCAATCGGTGTTGTTAACAATGAGTTCGTTAAACGTAAGAAGTTCGTTGATGTGGCAGGTGATGGATTACCGGCAGACAAGATGCATTTCAGTGGAGAAGATTCCAATGTCTGGTTCTTTGAAGACCTGGCCATCTCCAGAATGCTTCGCCCGCCCTTATTGTCGTATCGTGCGCTGGATATTCGTGACGAACTCGCTACAACGTTGAGAGATGTTCTGCATCAGGAAAAGGGTTATGTCTTAAACGACATTACCGACTTGCTATTCGACGACAAAGGTAAACCTGTCAAGGAATACTACCGTAGCGTCGATAAGTCAATAACGTTAAAGATTGACTTTCCGATGGGTAAACGACCTGTCTCGGTTATTTTGACTCGCGGCATCGATATTCCATCGCGTACGGAAATCAACCGTATTAAAGAACCGGAAGGCCGTTATTACATCGCGGTGTGTCGTCCTGAAAAATACTACATCCGTTACTTCTTAATCTATATCGGTAAAGAGTATCATGGGTTGTGGTGTGCGTATTACGCAAACCGTCGCATACTGCGAGAAGAAGAGGTGTAACATGTTGCGAGTCGTGAGTGAATCGCTCACGCTCCACACACAAAGTCTGATTAACTGTGTGGAGCAATACGGATGGATGTCGTGGATGGCAACGAACCGTGAGTTCGGTGCTGCGCCCATGGAAGATTACGACGTGTTGTACAAGTGGGGATTTGAAGCGGCTTGTGATGTTGTGGCAGAGCTGGTTACCGAAACAATTGCGCGTTACAATGCAAGATGTGATGAACCGATGCCTAAACAAGTCCCGCCGCAAATACCTCCGCTACCGACAATCGATCGTGAGCAATGTCGAATCTGGACAATGGAAGAGTTGTACGACGAACACGTTAGAATGCTGAAACCGAACGAGCTAATAACCGGTGCGTTGAACTGGTTCTTACATCGTTTCTGGACAGAGTTGGTCGATGTGGCGGGTGACGAAGATAATTGTTCTCAGGTTATTTGGTACGATCGAGCGATGTTTCATCGCAGTCTTAAAGATCGCAGTCTCTGCAACCTGTATATTGTTGACCCGTGTGTAGACATTGTAAGGGTAGCAGAAGGTAACTCTTATTCGGACTTAGTGATGCCCGTGGTAGAAAAACCGATGGGTATTTTCCTGCAAGGGGACGCTTGGGTTTTAACGGATGATATCTCGGGCTACTTGCTGGACCCGGACGACATTCACTCGGACGAACCTGATACCATCGAGTATTTTCACTTTACAGAACAGGCGGCACGCTTCTTGCATCTCTTAAAGTAATCTGAGATAGATATTATCTACAGGGACGTAACCTTAAGGAGAATTTATTCACGATGCTTAAAGTCGAAGTGCCAGTGCTTTTAAACCTCACGCCCCAGTTCTTTGAAGCGTTGTTCGAAAAGCATTGGCCCGCGTTCGCGAAGAACGAACTAAAGGATAACCCACAATGGTATCCTCTGCGCGATGAATTCAAGTATACAGCCATCAACGTCTGTATAGAAGTCTTCACTGCGTGGTTACAAGAGATGTACGACTGCATCAACACCGAACGGTTGTTCACGCTAGAACATGTAGAGATTAATGTTGTTGACGTCTACGAAGGTTACTCCTACGAAGAAGGCATTACTGCCACGGGGTTAAGCCAGCAAGACGTTGAAGAACAAATCTTTGCGTGGATCGAGTGGTTCACGGAAAAGTTGATGCTGGCTGATTTTGTCACGCAAGTGGAGGACGTATTCATCCCGATGTACGAGCGGTTAGCTGAGATACGTCGTAACCACCGACTGCTCGGTTACTGGTATGACACATATACCACCTCCTCAACACTGTGGTCTTCCGCTACTGCCGCATTTGGCATAACTGATGGCGATTACGATGTCGTTCATTCCGGCCCTTGGCAGTATGGTTTCGGCACCCTGTGGCACGAGCTGACCGATGCCATGTGTCTGGACTTTTATCTGTGTGAAGGTAAGTTTTACACGGATAACTGCGTGAGCCAAATTCCGAATGGTGCGATGGTGGTGATGTGTCGCATCCGTAAAGAAGTCTCTGAGAAACTAAACTACTGAAGGAGTATTTAAAATGACGCAAGACGAATTTGAAACGATGGTAAAACAATACTTTAAAGAAGGGACTATTCTGTACATAGTCGCACCCGAGAGCGAAAACTGGTTGACGTTATCGTCGCGGGTAACCACCCTACGCGGCCCAGTTTCTCAAGAAATAAGACAGATGGCTCGTATAGTTCGAGATACCGCCATCCAGGGCGGTAAAGTCGTCAGCTTCTCCCACCTCTCTCCGATCGGCCACTCTAACTTAGAAACCGAAGTTGATGTGGTTGCAACCGTCGGTTTCGATTTAGACGGCTCCCCAGGCACTAGCCTTGTTGCCATTAAGAAATGGCGTGGATACGATGCGATTCCATCGCCGGGGGTTTGGCCAGCTACCAGCTAATGGGGGCGGTATGTTAAAGGTGTATAGCGAGTCATTGATGGACTTGCAAGAGTATCTAAAGCATGTGGAAATTAACGGCAACCGTGGAATGATATACTCCATGGTTGTCGAGATTTTAATTAAAATCGTGCTTGTTTCATTCCACGCGGCAGAAAATGGCACTGCTGTACCAGGAGATGTTTATAAAGGCGTTATTAAGCATCTTAGCGACCGCTACAGTTGTTTACGTGAATCGGATATCTTTAATGAGGTGCAGCGTGTTGTGTTGCTTATCCTCGACAACCGTGAAGATTTGGCGTACAAGCTTGCGCATGAACTGGCAGACACGTCACAGCACGGTGGACAACTGAAATATAACGTTGTGGATCTCGTAGCGTGCAGATACTGGTATACGCAGCCCGAGTTAAGTAACTTTTAAGGAGCATTAGATGCAAATCGTAATTGACTTCGCTCTGTCGGAGTCGAGACGTCAGCTAGATGAAATTCTGTTAGGATTAAAACGTGACGTGGAATTTGAACTTCACGATGCGTTGGCCGTCCACGAAAATCGTTTGTCTGACGAAATAGGTTCGGGTGTAGATGTGACTATCTGTGACACTGGGGATATGGTAAATCAGCTTATTGAACGTATGTTCACGCGGCTGCGTAACATTCTGAACTATCCCCATCGTTTTGAACTGGTAGAAGGGACGGACCAAATCACCGACTTATTGAGTGAAGCCTTTGATAAGGTTGGTGAATCTCTGGCGGGGTTACATCAAGAGAACCTGGGCGAGACATATGTTGCTGTGGTCATTAACGGGCAATCATCGAACGTTACGGATACGGTAACTTGGTCTGATATCGTTGACCAGCCAATCATTGACAAAATCACCAAGCTGTATCGTGAAGCGGAAATGAAGGTGCTGGCTATCTGTCGTCGTGAACTGCTGTATCTCGGCGAGAAATATGGGAAACCTGTTGAATGAAAATATTCATTGATTTACTCGATGACGAATTTCGCGAAATATTTCCAGCGGCGTTGTTCGAGTTTAAGCGTAAGTGTGAAGACTATTTGATACCAAAGAATATCGATCGTCAGCACCTCGCCGGGCTTATCTCTGCGGCGTACGTCAACATCGCGGTAAATGAAGTTCATCAACTCGCCCAGCGTATTGCGTGTTTCGAATACAACGACGAAGACATTGAAGACGGCTTCCTGCAGTCTAAGATGGGTCGCTTCTCACTCGAACTCAAGACCGATGAAGTTATTGATAAGGTCGGTAAAGCGTTTGATGAAATGAAAGACATCGAAATGATGATTAAAATGTCTGGACCGGAAGCTGGGCCGTTGAAAGAAGCGTGGGAAAATCTCAACCGCGAAGAGTATAAAAAGATGTACATGGAGGAGTTCACCACTATGCTACGTCATCTCGAAGCGCAGGTCTGGGAGCATATCGTTTCACGTCTGAAAGAAATACTGATTGTGGTCGAACCAATGCAGCCCATCACTATTGGCAATTTCTAGTTAAACGGACACTCTTCGGGGTGTCCGTAGTTTTATTTTAATCGACTATTAATCTAAAGGAGTATTAAATGGACAGCTTTCTTTTTGATTTGGCAGAATCGGTAAATGTAGATGTAATCGGTATGCGCGAATCCCCGAGCAATTTCTTAAACGGTCTTACTAAAATCGACGAACGTGTGAAATCCAGAAGTGGAGATCCCGCCATCATCGAGCAATACGCAATAGCCCATTGTGGCGAGATAGGCCAGCACTTTATACCGATTGAGGCGTTCCTAAAGAACTGCTTCGCCGAAGAATGCACCGCAGACTTCCTGTCTCTTGCCTACGGCTGGCGATACGGGGGTATCCAAATGGAATTTGATCTTAATATTTTTGAACAAGTTCTACTTGGCGACGTTCTCACTGAGATACCACGCAGCTGGATAGACAAGATTCCCGGTTGGGCCGTCTCCTTTTCAGTGTGCTATCGCGCTAAAGATATCGGTATCCAAGAAAAGACTTACGTTTTCGGTCGGCGAATGTTTAAAGGGAAAGATTGTTTAACAATGATGATTTTTGGAAAGCGTATCGAGGGGGAAACCTTTGAAATCGTGGACGTGGGTGACGGCTTTGTATCCTTGCGTGTGGCGGAAACTGGTACGCCGGCCAATGAGAAAACGTTACGCATTGTCGGCGCTACCATGTTTACATTCTCACTGATCCCGCACAACCCTGCACCCGTCAAACTGAGACAATTAACTGGAAAGAAACGTATCGCCAATTACCACATTGAACCAAAATCTAAACCGACTGTCCTCTCCACCGTAAAAGCACAAAGCGAGTATCTTGAAGAATTTGATACTGATACGGAGAAAAGAACACAAGGTAGCAGATGTGCGCATATGCGTCGTGCACACTGGCGTACTTACTGGCTCGGTCCACGTGACGGGAATCGGACAAAGATTTTGAAATGGATACCGCCGACATTTGTCAACGGTTCTAAATGCAAATAAAATAAAGCCTACCCACTCCCCTTACGGGAGTGGGTAATGCTTATTTTTTTTTATTTTTTGTTTGCTTTCAGGGTCTTGAGGCGATCACCGGTTACGTTCAGACATTCTGTCAGTTCATTAATCTGTTTCATAAACAGTCCGAACAGCTCAACCCAGTCAGCACCCATGTCAGCCATTTTCACTAACTCTGCCGCCACATTAGGATGGACTTGTGAATTAGAGATAATGTCCACAGAGACATTGATGCTTTCAACTGTACGGTCAATACTTTTCTGAAGTTTCTTAGTCACTTCCAGGTTCAGCGCTTTGGCACGATTAAATGCAACATCGATCTCGCCCGCGCTGTGGTAGGTCTTTTCAATCGGACGCTGGTCAATGACGTTGTTGGTATACGACTTCGCCAGTTTCTCAACCAGATCTTTTGGATTGATATTTTTCAGCGGGTAGTTCAGGTCTTTGAACTTAAACCCAATCGGCAGAGTTAACATGCCCAGGTCATGGGTCATCGCGCCGAAACGTTTATCGATGGGTGTTAAAACCCCTTCCTGAATCTTCTGGAGCACAGCCCATACAGATTCCAACCGTTCTATGTGGTCCATCACATACGTGTTGAAGCCCGGAGGTACGGGTACAAGCATTCCGGTAAAGTTTAAAAACTTCTCTTGCTGCATCCACTTGGACACATCAGACATGTCGTCATAGGTGGTCAGCGTGAGTTCCTGTTGAGAGCCGCTAAAGGCTTTAGGCAGAATCGTGGATGCTTTGGCAACAAAGCCCGACAACGCTGCAAGTGGATTAACATTCATTCTATCAACCTCGAATATATAAGGGATTGGGCTACATAGTAAGTCTTTTACGTATCACCCAAACCTTATGTACGAGAACTGCATAAAGGTAACATCTGATGAGAATCAAATTACTGACTCGCGCTTTAACCTCTCGTATCGAACCTGAGATTTACACCACCCCGACGAAGAAGAATACCGATGGTAGTCCTATCGTGGTTGGTAAAATCCTGAACGTGACCACTCGTGCTGATGGTCAGCGCGTTCTGGAAATCGAAATCGACGAACGTAACCGTAACCGCTTCAAGGGCATTTCTAATATCAACCCTAAAGATGACAGTCAAGTCACCGAGTGGGCAGAAATGCATTTCGAAGTTTGGCATAAACGTCGTCTGTTACTCCCACTGAAAAAACGCTAATTGACGGAGCGCTAAATGGCAGGTCCAGCTAAACAAGTCATGGGTGAAGTGATTCGCCCTCGTTTTAACGTATATACCATCATGGACCACGCTCTCGGTAACTACGAGCGCGGGGAAGATGGTTTGTACTACCTCAACGGTGGTTTTGCCCACATCATGGGCTTCGCAGGTCGTGGGAACACCTTTAAGTCTACCTTATTAGACTTCTGCATTTTCATGATTCTGCAACGTTATAATGCAGCCTGGGGATCGAAATACGATACCGAAGTTACGGCAGCATTAAGTCGTCTGGAAACAGGGTACATTTCCGCAGCGAAAGCAAACGGATTAGAAGTATCACCAACGGGCGGCGTGCTGGACCTGATCCACGAAGGTCGTTACAACATGGTTGGCTCGGATATCATGGCAGGTGAGGAGTATTACTCTGCCTATATTCGTGATGAAGTCGAAAAACGTTTCAAAGAGTACATGGCTGGTAAGGCACGCGAAACACCGTTCCCGGACCCAATCCGTCGCTCTGCGAAAAAGATTCTCGACCCGTGGTTGTACTCGATTGACTCCCTGTCCGAATGGCACACCTCTTCTCTGGAAGAGAAACATGCCAAATCAGAAGTCGGTGATTCTGAACAGAACATCCTGAACGCCCATGATGCCCTGCAGAAATCGAATATGATGAGCCGTTGGCCGTCTGCGTTTGCGCGTGGTGGTTTCTATATGGGCTTCGTTGCTCAGTTGGCCGACGATGCGGGTAAAGCAATGGCGGCAGGTGGCCGTGGTGGACCGAAGGCGAACGGTAAACTGTTGGACGATGCAGGCGATGATCTGAAGTTTGCTGGTATCCCGCGCCGTCAGTTGTCGTTCTTAACTAACTCCCTGCTGGTTGCAACCAAGTCTGGTGAGTTGAAGCAGGATCAGACTTACAACGCGAAGACCGGTGTAAACGAAGAGAAATACCCGACTGCGCGTTCGAAAGCAATGAATGCTTCGGTGAACGACCTGAAAGAAATCGTGTTCACGCAGTACCGTGCGAAGGGTGGTCACACAGGCGTTAAGTTCAAAATGGTCTTCTCACAGGAGATGGGTCTGCTTTATCACCTCTCTTTGTGGCATTACCTGAGCGACACACTGAAAGATGAATGGGGCTACAAACGCAGTGGTGCTAACTATACCCTCGATTTGCTACCTGGTACATCTTTCATGCGTACTACGATTCGCGACATGTGTGACAGCAACCCGCGTTTGCGTCGTGCGTTGGAAATCACCGCCGCATTAGCGTACATGCAGAATAACTACCACCGACTGGAAATGAAATACCATCTCTCACCGGCGGAGCTTTATAAAGTTATCGACGAAAAGTGGGACTGGAATGAAATTCTGGACAATACGGTGGAATACTGGATGTTCAAGGATCAGGAAGTCAAAGGTGGTAAGCGTTGTTTAACAGCAATGTCATTACTGGCGATGGCCGTGGATGGTCTGGAACCGAAGTTCTTGACTAAGAAGAAATAAGCATGGGCGGGGCAACCCGCCTGTTTTCCCCCTGAGGATTAGCGATGCGTTATCAGAAAGATATTGTAGAGCGTCTCTGTCTGGGCCTCGCTGGCATTAGCCAGGAGCTTAGCACTGCGTTCCATAACGAGTTCTCAGCACCGCGACATGCACTGTCTGAATTTAGTCATCAGGTAAATGCCCACTACGGCAACCTGATTAATGATAAACCGAAGGTTGATGCTGTCGGTGTGCCTGAACACAATGAAGATATCCCGTACTGGATTGAAGACCTGGAACGTGTGGTTCTTCCAGTGCTCCGCGAGAGGATGAAAAAATGAGATTAGACCCGGCACGGCGAAAAAAAGCAGAAGCTTATGCTTTACAGTTACTGAACTTAGTTGACCCGACCGGGATTAACGCGGAAGCTGCCAAACGCGCTTTCTCACGAATGTCTGACGAAGAGTTCAATCGTCTGCGCGAAGGGTTGCCTGTTTACAACCCAACTGGCGGCAAGGTCAAAATTGACCATATGCGCAATATTAAAATTTGCGAAGCGATGGGACTGAGCTTGTGTCAGCGCCTGTGGCTCACGGAACCGAAAACCGGTATCCTACAACGTACCCGTTACCCCCATTTAGTCTTCCGCCTGCCTGCACGTCGCCAGACGCAGATGCAAGAGAAGAAAATGGCGGTGGCGAAGAACGATAAAGTCCGCGATAAACTCTCAGGTCAGGTAGTAGGGCCTTCCAAAGCTTCGGGTGTTTCGTTTCCAGAAGCGTACATCATGTACTCGGATGGACACGACTCAACGCTCCAGGAGTTCCTGTGGGCGCGTGGTGGTAACGATACGTTACAACGTGCGTTCTATCAATCGCTACGGCAAACCGGTAAAGGTCGCATCAACCTGGAAGGGGCTGAGCGTACCAGTTCAAAAGCGCCGCGTACATGGTCTTCGTACTTTAAAGCAATGCACATCGGTAACAACTTAGGACGCCCGGAATGAGATTAGGACGCCGTTTCTTAGTCGATATCGACACAATCTTCGATACACGAATTGGTTGGGCGAAAGTGCTGCAGCCTGATGTATTAGAGAAGCTTGATTTAGAAGTGTATCGGATGCGGTTCACAGATGCGTGGGCCGAAGTGGTAGGAATTCAGGACTGGAATAAAAAGTTCGCGGAGCGTGATAAACGCGCGTTGCAGAACGCGCAGCCAACAGAAATGTTGCTTACGCTAAAGAACGAAGTACAGGCAATGTTAATGACGATACAGATGCACGCTCCTATCGAGCGACCTGTCTTAACGTTTAACCTGTGGCCATACGCTGATCTCGATGATGAAGAACGTCATGCGTTTTTGGAAGAACTTCGCTACTACTACAACGAAGTGCAAGTAGACGTCGTTGTTATTCCTCACAGCGATCTTACACCAGGACGACTTGCTTCGGCGTGGGACGGTTGGATAATGTACGATTGGTATCCGTGGATAGAACAACACGCGAACCATTTCCAGAAACCGATTCCGGATTTTACGATCACCCGACCGAGTATGCTGACCAGCGAATTAACGGAAGAAGCAATCGCGCAAATAAAAAGAGATAAGGTGAACCCCTTTAAGGAGTCCACCCGTTTTCTTGCTCAATACGTCGGTACTGACGTAAAGGACACTGCGCTGTTTAGTCTTCGTCGTCATCAGCAGGACGACGACTCGCAAACGCAGACGCCATGATCTGGTCAACGTCAATCTTTTCGCCTACTGGTGCCAACTCACCTTCTTTCGGAGGCCGTACTGCGGCAATCTGTGGGACGGTGGGTTGGTATCCGTTATTTAAATCTTCTTCATCGTCGTGACGTTTGATACCAACGCCAGCACGGGTCATTAAGAAGCCGTTTAAACTGTTGGCCAAATCTTGAGTCGCCTCAGCGCCTTTCTCAGCAGCTTTAATTTTCCGCTTCGTCATGACCTGTTTGTCGATGCCGTTGATTAGGCGTTCGATTCGGTCGACGGCTTTTAAGTCTTTGTGTACTTCACCGTCGTTCACCATATCCGTGACGAGCTTAACGCGTAGCTGTTGTGTTTGGCGGAGAAGCGAATCTTCGTTGTCCACATCTCCGTCGAACGCTTGGTATTTCACTTCTTCGCTCATGGGATAACCTCATCTCAAAAAGAACTCAGACAGATATTATCTATCCGAGACAACATCTCATAATAGGATAACACCTATGCTTTTTAAATGGCTTTCAACACTCCTGCGTCGTAAGGCTGTAGAAGCTCGTAGACGCTCTTTGGAGGCTGAGTTTCATAAGAATACCCATAACACCCTGCACAGAGTGATGGTGGGCTTAGAACTCATTACAGAGCCTCTGGAATATAATGGGAAAGAATACCTTCCTTTTTCATTGCGTGGACAACTCGAATTACGTATTCGAGATTTTGACACGTTGGTGGAGCGATTGGAATTCTTCATTTCTGAGTATAACCGTGTATCCAGTAGCAACATTCCCAATCAACGTTGGTTAGAGTTGCCTGAGGCAATCGATAGAAAAGGAGAGAGTTCAGAACCACGATGGCTTGATCATTATTTCGGTGCATCCGATCCTGAAGTCGCGCGCGATAAACTGCGCACAGTCTTCGCTATGTTAGAACTGTATCAGCGTGCATTTGATAAACAAACACCCGAACAGGATACGCTGTTTAATCAAACCGCACATATCTTCCGCGAGTTAGAAGTGATAGTGGAACACTATCTCTAACTTTTAATCTATTCCCTTGTAACAAGGTGATGTATGGATGATGAGAAAAAGCCGCCGCTGAATAGCACACGCGAGCAAATTTGGCACGGTACGCCACCAGCGTCGGATACCAGCTACCCGTTAAGGAATGCTTATTGGAATCTGGTTAAGTTGATGGGTATTAGCGACGGGATATGGAAAGACCTTATCCGTCAACATGTCAACGACCCGGAGTATCTGAAACAGTTTCGTGACAGCAAACTGACCACGATGACCGACCGCGTTAACCGGCTGAACACCTCACTTACGGGTGGTTCGGTACGTAACCTGACAGTCGATTTTACGTGGAAACGTTTCATCGAGGGATTAGTTATCCTGGAGATGCAAACGCTAACAGTCACCATGCTGACTAAGCGGGGAAGCTTTGACACGAAGTGTTTTGTATTCGACAGTACGTTTGTGCGTGAGGACTTCATTAAGAACTTACGTAATGAGAACAGGAAGAAACGTAAAGAGCGTTTCGAGCATCCTGCATCTCACGACGTTAACGAGTATATCGCGAACATCGATCACACCATCGAACATGTGATGAAGCATATTCTCCTGCGTTTAATCTACAAAATTATTCGTGGGTATAAAATCGATGGTGATAAACTGGAACGATGGACGACGAACTACGTCAACAACCCTAAGTTGTGCCCAGGCACATCATCCAAACGTGGGGACAGACGAAACAACATGAAACAGGCGATGCGTCACACCGAGGCAATCACCTGGCGTTGGTTTCTAATAATCTTACAAGCGCTGGACGTGCGTGAGTTCGAAATCACTTTCAAAGTTCGCCATCGTAGTGGTAGAGAATATGAGGTCAGCGACAACGTTCCGTTAGCGACGTATAGATTCTGGAGTTCCAATGAAACTGAACAATCTTGATGGGATTACCAACCAGATAAGCAGCACAACGGGCGCAATAGAGAACAAAGTTAACGATGTTCAAAACCGTGTCCAGTCAACGATTGGTAATGCCGAGCGCGGTATTGAAAGTGCTCAAAATTTGTACAATAACGTAACCGCCAAAGCAGGGGAAACTTTCGACAAGATCTCTAACATTGGCAACACGATAAGTGAGAAATTTGGTAACGTGTTCGGGGGTGGCGACCAAGTCACGGTGGGTGGTAAAAAGGCAGCAGGTTCAGCGGCTTCCGGAGTATCGCCGCCACAACGTGTGCCTACTTTTGCTTCCAACACGAAAGAAGCGCTGCCAGTTATCGATCCGCAGAAGCGTGATGTGTCCGAACCATTCCAGAAGGTAAACCAGGAAGGGAAAACTGCACTGAGCTATCTCTCACCGGGTGGCGCAGGTAGTCTGTTAAGTAAGGGATGGGATACACTGACTGATCTTCGCGATAGCGCTTTAAGCGCGGTCGGGACAGATTATGCGTCAGTGAAAGCTCGCCTGGAGTCCACGATGAATATCGCGGGACAGCTTGCCAAACTGCCTGGTGAGGTACAGCGTGAAATCGGTAACTACGTCGATATGGCCAATAGCGCCAAGTGGCAAGTCACCGCACTGATTGACGATGTTACGCACACGTTTGATAGCTTTAAGGACCTGGACGACTTCTTGTCTATCGACGGGATCATTGATAGCTTTACGGGCGGGAGTGGAAATTTCTCCTCGCTGGATATCAACACCTCGTCTGCGTTGATATACGGGATGTCCACGAAGCTCAATCAATACGGTCTGCCGAATCGCATCGATCCGATGATTCAGGCTATCACCGATCCTGTTGCGCAACAAGCGTTGTACGGCGAACTGATGATACAGGCTGCGGCTGCGGGCAATCTCAATTCTGTTGAGTATTACTTGCCTAAACTACAGCCAGGTCAAGGTGCTGAGATTGCAGATACTGTTATTCAGAATCTTCTGATGAACCTTAACGTTGAGCCGGGTGTGGGTTACAGCACCTACGGCCAACGACTGTTGACGTTGTTTAAAGCGCTTAATCCAAACTGGGATATCTCTAAAACGAATCCTGGAATGGTTGAGCTTAAGCTTTACACATACGCCAACAGTAATGCGATTCAAGCACTCCTGACCACCGAGAAACGTCCGTATGTTATCGCCGGTGGTAGCGTCCAATATCAGTCTGCCAGTACGCTGGTGCAGAGCTATTTCGCCTTGTAAGGTACCTCTATGTCGAAAGATGAAGGTAAGTTTTTGCGTAGTGCGTTGGAACGTCTACGTGTCGATGGTGCATCGGTGGATGCTTTGGCGGCTGCTTTTGGGTTTACGTTGCCCGCCTCGGTAGAAGCCACATATCCTGTTTTACGTCCCATCCTCCCACCAGAAGAAAAGGAAGCCTTTGTACGCTATTTACTGCGTATGGGTTACCAGAGTACCTTGGTGGATATCACGCCGTCTACAGACGGTCTGAATCACTTCAACATCTATTCGCAGGGTCGAACTGAGATAGGTCGGATGGCGAGTAACTTCTATGCTCGCCCTGGTGAGTATTTTGTTACCCCCCACGGGCCTTTCCGAACGCTCGAGGGTTATTACCACTATCTGCGTATTCTGGATTACCTGATGCGTGAGATTGATGACCGCACTCTGGTGATGGAATTTGATATCATGCGACAAGCGGTGAGCGCTTGGCCAGATATTGAGAAGTTACGTGCGCTAGATGGCACTGACTGTATCCGGTTAGGTCGTAATCTGAAAGCGGAAATCTACGGAGGAACCAGTTATAAGCCAGGTTCATTTACTCCGGTTACAGAAAGCCGTTTTATCCATGCGCTGGTAAATAAACTCTTTATACTGTCGGTCGACGGGACATCGTTAGGTAACGTGTTTGCGGAGATTCTGCGGGCACGTATCCCGCTTAAGCATTATTACATGATGCAAGGGCGTAAGATATTCCCAGCACACTGGGACTGGCTACCAAATCTGATTGAGATGATAGCTGAACATATCGATCCTGAGGACAGTACGTTTGATCGAACCGAACTTTTGAAGAAACTAGGAATCGATGATGGGACTAATTGATATTCTCAAAAACTTAGACGAGCAGCAGGAAAAAGAAGTCATTACTGTTGCGCGTGAGTCCATCTCTACGGAGAAGGAACGTGAGTATTGCATGTGGGTTAAACCCACTGAAGAAGGTTGGCAATGGCTGTTTGGTCAGACAGGTGAAACGTTCCTGGATGTCATCATGCCGGTCGTTAACGGCAAACGTCGTGTGCGGTTGTCCACCGATAAAACCGCAGTCTTAACGTTAAAACGACAAGCATCTGACGGACGTATCGAAGAGAACTCGGATATCGGGTTTGCTTCGGGTCTGACCTTCTACGAAGATGGCAATCTTGCACATCTCGTGCGTCGTATCAAACTCGAACCAGGTGAACTGGCAGAGCAAGGTGCGAAGCATTGGGATATTGATCTGTTCTTTAAACTGGCAGGTCACCCAGTTATCGAATCGCAGGCAGGTTTCGAAGACCTTGTCAACGAACTGCGTGACTCCACGACATTCGGTGAATGGGTAAAAGTCGAACTGGAAGTTGAGCGATTTGAGCTGACGTCTATCAAGGACGTATTGCCGTTTGCAGTAGAAGACGCTATTCCAGGCAACCCGTCTGATGCTGAAGCCCAGGAAGTCATTCGGAACTACTGGGATAATGAAACCCGCATCTAAGTCGTGCCCTCTCCTTCGGGGGAGGGTATCTTCATTTTTTATCTTAAGGAGTATGTAAATGCAAATCGGCTTCTTCTTTAATCGTCACGGAATCGTGTTTGTTTGTGGGGTTGCGGATAGCGACGGGAGACGTGTACGCACGCTGGAACTAGACGAAGCGTCTAAAGTTGAATGGAAAGAGAAACTTGCTCCCTTCGCAGAAGGTAAGTTTCAACTGCTGCAGCTCTACACGCAAGCTGCCTCACCACGCGTTGCTTTCTCCCGACTTGGAGACGGCGAAGACACCACACACCTGGTTATCTTCAGTGGGCAGCCTGGTCGTGTATTGAGCGAATTATTGATGGGATTCAACCCGCCTAGCAAGCCCAGGATGAATACGTACAATGTGCACGACAGTAGCCAAATTCTTATTCTTCGATAATTTACGGCCACGGCTGTACGTATGTAAAAGACCTCAAGGAGAACTATAATGAACAATATCGCGTTTGAAAAAGGCGTTGGGTTACTTCTGAACAACACCATCGTCGCTGGCACTAATAACGCTAACTGGGAAGCGTTAGCGCAACGTCTCAAAGACAAGCCTGTGAAGATTGTGGTAACGAGCGAGCTGCCGTTAAACGGCACGATGGCAGACTGTGGTCCAATGTTTGCAGCGTTTAATGTCGACTATGATTGCGGCTCCGCTTTCTTACAAAACGCCGCGTTACGTAGCCGTCTGTACAGCTGGCGTTTGCTGGGTCCGGTAAGTAAAGCCGCAGGTCAAATGGTTAACCAGGGCACACCGATGTCGGGTGTGGAAGACCAGACTATCGCCGTTGTCGTTTCTCGCGCAACCGGCCAGCTTAACTTTGCAATCTGCTACGCGTATCAGGAGGAAGAGTATGCTTAGTATTATTCAGCAGACTCAGGCGGTTGATGATTGGTACCGGCAAGCGAAGATTTACCAATACGGGACACGCGAGCAGCAGCTAGCCAAGTTCTATCGCACATTAGGCGACGTCGCTGAAGGTGTGCAGAAGATGGACAACTTGAAAGTGGCGGCGGCCATGGGTCGCTCTCTTTGGGCGTTCGTTGGTCTGTTGCACTTCGGCAAGCACACGAACGTGGGAGATTTCGTTATTCCACTGGATGCAGCTATAAAAGACCACACCACGGGAAACACCAAAGAGTTCCGTCTTCATAACCTTTTTGTTGTTGCCACCGAAGTGGTTGGACTCATATTGCAAGATGAGCACGAGCCCCACAGCTACGTTACCGAGCTGCATAGTTTGGCGCGACAATACCGAATGTTGGCGCGTATCTGCGGCCTGGAATTCGGCCGTGTAATATACAACGGACATCGTGTGCTAATCAACACGAAAGGTGAAATGAACGGCATCGGGTTGTTTGTTCCCGCGTCTGATGATTTTACTGGCGATAAATTGCCTGGTTCTAGACAGATGTCTGGGCCAGCCATCTGTCTGATGTTCCAGACTGTCCTGGACAGTTGTGTCGCTACGCACCTTGCGCCCTATTGCCACCGGCCGTTTAAACGCGACGAGTTGCCGACAATCAATGCTGCACTCGCAACTACGTTAAACGAACTGCTGGACAAATATGTTCGTGACTCAGTGCGCTGGAATCGTATCCTGTTCGAACGTGTACCTGAAATAACCGCAGCCTACACAGATGGCGGTGTGAATGTGGTGATGAATGATGATCTACTTTACTTATTTGAAAGCTTAAAGAGGGATAGTATCTAATGAAGCAATACCTTGAAATGATGCAGAATATTCTGGATGAAGGGCATGTTAAAGGCGACCGTACTGGAACAGGGACGCTCTCCGTCTTTGGTCGCCAAATGCGTTTTGATTTGCGCAAAGGTTTCCCGCTAGTCACGACTAAAAAACTCCACCTGCGTTCTATTATTCACGAACTGCTGTGGTTCCTTAGTGGCGATACCAACACCAAATATCTGGAAGATAACGGCGTTACCATTTGGCGGGAGTGGCAAGATGAAAATGGGAACCTTGGCCCCCTGTATGGGGAACAGTGGAGACGTTGGAAAGATGTGAAACTGGTGCCTAAGAAAAATGCAGCTTTACTCGAGAAACTGCAAGATGCAGGATACGTGGATTATGGCGACGCGGACGACGGTTCACAAATGTTCGATGCGCGTGTACTTCTGAAACTACACGACCAAATCTCTAAGGTGGTTGACCAACTGCGTAACGATCCTGACAGTCGCCGTATTATTGTTAGCGCATGGAATGTGGGTGAGTTGGATCAAATGGCGTTAGCTCCGTGTCATGCGTTCTTTCAGTTCTACACTCGTGAGCTGTCTATCGACGAGCGGGTGAATTGGGCAGAAGATAACGATAACGAACTCTGGTCTGATTATGTCCACAGCACGTACGTACCCGCACCTAAGCGATTAGAGTGGTTGGATAAAGCCAACGTGCCAACCCGTATGTTGTCTTGTCAGCTGTATGCACGTTCCCAAGACTTCTTCCTGGGAACACCGTTCAACATCGCGTCTTACGCATTACTCGTGCACATGGTAGCTCAACAAGTTAACATGGTGCCAGGCGATTTCGTTTGGAGCGGCGGTGACGTGCATCTGTACTCCAACCATCTGGAGCAGGCCAAGCTGCAGCTGACGCGTGAACCTTTACCTTTGCCGAAACTGGTCATCAAACGTAAACCGGAATCTATCTTCGATTATAAGTTCGATGATTTTGAGATCCAGGATTACGTATCACACGACCCAATTAAAGCACCTGTCGCTATCTAAATAGGAGCGTTTATGGTTGACAACGTCGTTCCATTCAAACCTAAAGTGGTGGTTGCTACGGACGAACCGCCGTTTATTCCTGTCAATGGACAGAAGATCATCGAGTTTCCAGACGAGCATCGTGGGCAATTGCACGTTCCACAACCGGACGGGACGATGAAAGCTATCGGTTTCCCGATAGCTGAACAAGAATGGTGGACGCTTCTGGCCATCCAGATGATGTCGCGTGGTCTGGGTGTGTCTACGGAACCTGTCGTTCGCATTAATACCGACCCGTATATCCACGAACAAGGCAGTTGGATGGAACGACGTCGGACAATGGAGATGCAGATTAGCAAAGAAACGCTTTTGCAAATCGCAGAATCCACACCCTTTATCCTGACCTCATCTTTTAACGGGGATATGGATGAAGACCTCTACATGCACCTTTCAGGCTTAGCAGCTGAACACCGCATTGCAGAAGAAGAGCCTATCTATACCGAAGCGATGATTATCCATCCGACTGGCTTAGAAGGTGATACCTTTAAACTGATTTGGGTGGAGCTATGACTGACCGACTCAGTAAAACAATTCGACTACCACAACAGCGTAATGTTCGCAAAGGCGATGTTTTCACGGCGGAAGAATGGGTTGCATTAAAGGCCCTGTTCCCGGACGAAACCGATTCACATGTCGTCCAAATGGCATTGAAAGAGTTTGCAAAGAACGCTCCTGAAATGCTGCTGCGTAAGAAAGAAGAAGAACTGAATATGCTCCGTAACAGCGTAGACGTTCTCTTTAAAACAATGGAGAAATAAGATGATGAAACTCTTTGCGTTCTCCGATGAATTCTACACAGTGGAATTTGACGACTACGAATACGGGTTATTAGGGGCCGTCGACATGGAGGACGCTAAACGGCAGCTTCCTACTAGCGAAATAGAAATCATTGAGATTGGGGAAACTAATCTTAGCGGGATTTTGATGCTGGGGCGGCGACCACGACCTGCGGAACCTGAGCAGGAAAGAGAGCAAGCGCAAGCGATTTGTCTGGTTTATGAGCCGATAGACCCTGCAGCGATAGCGAAGGTGGTCGATACACTACGGCCACAGATTGGCGTCGCGATTGAAAATTATCGCTGGGCTCGTTTCTCAGGCGACACGCCGATATTTTCGAATAAGCACTGGTTGTTATGTATCAACGACGACACGATAATGGTACCGTTAACAGGGGAGAAGAATTTTGAAGATAACTTCGTCCCTGGCGAAGAGTCTGTTATCTTCGAGTATAGCCATGTCATCGGAAAGCCGAGCTTCTACCAAGTTCTGATTGATGTCTTGACTCACGTCGGTCGAACCATCGAATACCACTACTGGGCACGCCAGGCGCGTTCTAAATGGTTCTCGTTGACGTACGTCGAAGGTTGGGAACGTGTTGTTGAAAAGATTGACGGGCGCTATGAGCAGATTTGGTTCCTGAATCCGGCATTCCGTGAAGAATTACCCGCATGGGTAAAAGAAGAGGCGAGCAAGCTGACGGTTGGCTTTACTAAGCAGGGCGCGCCGTATATGGTTAACTACAAATAAGGTGAAAACAGATGTCTATAACTCGGATCGATTATCGTGCCGTGGTAAAAGAACTGTCCAAAGGTCTTATCGAACTGGACTCCGATGAAGCCCGCAGCTGTGGCTTCCTGCCACACATTGCACTGAGTGAGTTCCGCACTATCCGCTATGGCGCTGGTCGTCAGAAAGGCGTTACAACACACGCTGTTGATATGTCAGCAAAGTTCCACGGCAGCGTTCTGTATCTGGTTCACAATGAAGCGTTACGGAGCGAAGTGGTGGAGAAATTCCATGAAAAAGCCGCTGGGAACGGTTGGCTGACCGTGCACTGTAACTACTTGCCCGTGGGTTGGAAACGCGCGACGGGTGCTGGTATATCCGGCTACGAGAAATTCGGCTTGGTTATTGTCGATGAAGCGGGTTTCTTCTTCAACAAGTTCAGTTACGATAAAATCTATCGCAGTCTGGTCGACGTAGTAACGCCAGACGTTGTGATACACCTGATTAATTAAGTAGAGGAAAATATGGCTGGAGAACTCGGTCGTGGGCAAGCCACAACGTTCATGTATCGTGATGGGTTAGGTGCGGATGTAAACATGTCTCCGGATGACGAGATGGTTATCCCTGGACTTGACCCGGACGCAGGTGTGGAAGGTGGCGTTGACCCGTCGAAAGACGACGACAACTGCACCGGTGGTGCGTGCAAGATTTAAAATACGTATTAGGGTGTCCATATGGACACCCTAGTTATTTTTTTGTTTAAGGAGCTATCAAAATGGGCGAACGTTTCACTATCCAGATTCCGTATAACGTTATTGTTGAACCTAACCAGTACCTGGCACAGATTAATGAGCTTCTGGCTGGATTCTGCCAACGTCAGTTTGTTAAACCGTGGTCCTTTGAGAAACTGTACACCCTGTGCGTGAACAGTGAAACCGGTCACACTTACGTCGAAGGTAAAGTCTTCACAGGCGACCAGCGTTTGGAAGTAAATGATTTCGAAATGCCATGGACGTTGGAAGGCGTCGAATATCGTGGTACGGTTGATCGCCCGCGTTACGTGCCTTTGTACACCATCCCACAATGCATTACTAACGTTATGGGTTGGTCTAAAGCGCGTGGTATTCTGGATAACGGCGTCTGGTATAGCCAAGCCACCAAACTCTACGAAGAAGACGGCGAAGCGGCAACCGGTATCAGTAAAAACAAACGCCGTTACATCATGGACGGTATCGGTGATGCTCTGGTCGTGTCGGTTAACTTGATGGAACTCATTAAGTTTGACTCGACCGATATCAGCACATACGTCAACGACGCACGTTCAAAGAAACCACACGCCGGGAACAGTCATTACCTGTTCCACAAAATGCGTTTCCATCTTACTTGTGCAGTTGATTATATCTGGGATCAGGCAGGCATCGACTCAGCTAAGCAACTCGAATATAAACACTTCGAGAACAGCGACGCGGTAATGATCGAATGTCACTTCGCTCAGATGGTCGAATACGCCAATGCGCTGGCTATTGCGTACGATATGACTCTGGAACAGTGCTTCTCCTTGGCGTGGGATGAAATCAAAGACCGTAAGGGTTTCCTGAATGCGGACGGTATCTTCGTTAAAGAAGCAGACATGACTGCTGCTGAAATCGAAGTAAACGGTTCCCTTACTGTAAAAGATGAGGCGTTTACCGATGGCGAAGAAACTGTTCACGGTTGATTACGACGAATACGTTGATCGTTTACTGGTCAACAATATCGTCTGGGAAGACCACGGTCTAATGCCATGGCATCTGAAATTCCTAGCGGAGCGTTCAGAACAATGCGGTGGTTTGGAGTTCGTACTCACCGACACACCAATTCCGGTACCACACATTGCGCCGGTAGAAAATCTGTACTTCTTCGATGCTAATGTGAAGTTATTACAGCAGGTACTCTATACACACGACTGGCGTGGTGGTTGTCAGTTCCCAGAGAACGTTTTAAAGCTCTCTGAGCGCTTCGGCACCGACATTGCGTACTGTCAAACGTTTCCAAAAGACTTGGGACGAAACAGCGTGGTTCTGTGGTATTACCCTCCGGTAGAAGATATCGTAAAAGTGATTATTGAACGCTAAAAAATAAAAGCAAACGAGTACCCCTAACGGGGTACTCGCATTACTTATTTTTTTTTGTTACGCTTGAGCCATGTCGGAAATGTCATAAACCAAACCGTTCAACTCAGTAACGGTAATCAGTTTACTGATATCGACACCATCGCTCGGAACTTCGGTCAAATAAACCTCAACCGTACCTGTCCACGCCAGCGACTTTCCATTGAAACGCAGATTGTGTTTCGTGGAGGAGGTCATTGATTCTGTCGCGTAAATCTCGGTTGCGTCGATTAACCAATTGTATTTGGTTCGCAGCAAGGGAACAAGATCGGCAGCAGTCGACACGCCGGTGCCATCGACAGACAACACGACGTTCTCAAACAAATGTGCTACGTCCAATCGTCGATAAGTAAGACCCATCTTACCGAACGTACCCTTCTCAATGATACCAGAAACATCAAGGTTGGTGTTCAGTCTGGTGTATTGCTCTGGGTCAGGATCGGCTGCGGTGATGTGTGCCGGGTTACCGAACGACAATTTATCGATGGTCACGCCCTTACCAGTCAGTCCAGGATTCTGAGACACGATGAGATCGTAAACCAGCTCTTTTGCGGTCTTTCCAAATAAACTCATAACGCACTACCTCTATGGTATATTATCGCGCTTGTGGTAGGAAAATGTTCGCGATTTGTCGTGCTGGTATGATATCTAAGGCGGCGTTGACGATGCTACCCTGTGACCAGGCACTTGCCCAGTTCTGCGCCCAGATAGACGCATTGATTTTAGCCTGCGCGATACCGTTGGTACGCTCGTAAAGCGTGGCAGCGCCCAACACAGACATAAATTCACTGAACTTGTTATCATCATCAAACACACCAATATCAGTTACAATCGGCATGTACATAACACGCGACAGGTCACGAATAGTTACCTGTATATCACACGACAACGGCAGACCGTCCGCACGCCAACCTAAACCACCTGTACCGAACTGGAGACTCAGGTTAGTTACCATGGCATTACGCATGGAATAACGACCACGAGAATAACATTCAAGATAGAACGGGTGTGTAAACGATTGTTTACCGGTTGCTAACGGACAAACTGCCGCTAACCAGAACGACAACGGGACAATCAGATCCTGAAACACATCTAAGTCGTTACCCGACCAACAGCGAAGGGGAATACTTAGCGAGATATCGTCACCTGAGGTGTCTGAGGAGTCCCACACTTCCGGGAAGTCAATCACTGACGAGTTGTACAGCGACATAATCCCTGATAAATGCAAGAAATCGAGTGCGCCTGTAAAGGCGGACTTCAACCCAGTAATGAGACCATCGACTGCGTCGAAACCAGTCTTACCACCAGAGAGGTTTACTTCCAAAGAACGTGCTTTCTGTGTGGCGGAGTTAACCGTGCCAGAGATTTCAGGTTCTTTGGTGGTGTTGGAGAACGAACGCCCTACGGTATCACGTCCATCAACGCGCCAAGTAATCCACTGCGAACCATTGCGTATCTCCGAAGCGATGTTCGAAGTTAACCCATCCATAGCGCCTTCTAAAATATCGATATAGTCTTTGAAGACGCTACCGACAGATTCTTTCTGGCCTTGGTCCATCCAGTTTTCAATCTTCCCAATGTCGAGATTATTCTCATCCATTGAGTTTGCTTCGGTCTGACTTTTAGCAACCTGAGCCTGGTTCTTTTCAACCTGTGCCATACGCTCGGCAAGCTTTTTACGTTGCGCATCACCTTCGTTTTCGAAGTTTTCAGCTTTACCCCCTTGTGACTGAGCATCCTGAATGCTTCCGTTCATCCCTGCTACCAGCTCGTCTTCTTTGTTGTCGACGTTTTCAAAACCGGCATCGTACCCTTTACCAGCTTTGGCTACATGTTCAAGGTTACGTAAAGAAACCTCGTACTGCGCAGCTTTCTCCAAATGGGTTGTTGAGTACGTCGCTTCCAGATAGAAGTTTCGCAAACGGCGAGCCATATCCTCTTCGTTACTCGACTCTTTACGAATTTTATCGATGGTTTTCGCCTGGTAGTTGGCCAATGTTTGGTAGCGGTTAATCATTCGATAGATATCGAACTCACCATCGGCTGTCCAGATTTCTGGCAGCATGGAGTACCACTCTTTACGGTCGCCGTTGTACTTATTAGCAGTACCGCCTTTCTCAGACCCATCTACAGCATTAGCAAGCTGGAAAGTCCCTAACACACCCGTTGGTACCAATCGGCGATAAACTAACTGGGTGTTGACCATATTCTGCACAGCGCGCAGATACAAGTGCATTGTCGGTTTCACGTAGTAGTAGCGAGAAGTCTGCTTGTTCAGCACCATCTTCAACATACGTGGCGTAATCAGAATAACCGCAAAAGCAACCGTGCCTACTGCAGCCCATATTGCTGCGGCGGCAACATACGTCCCCATCGCACGTAACATACCTGGGTAGTCACCTGTGCGCGCCAGATACGCTAGGTTGGAATCGTACATATTCGCGAAGAATGCAGCGACCCCGATATATCGGGGTTTACCGAAACGACAATGAAGATAAAAACTGTTTTGGTTAATAGCTTCGTAATAGAAAGTCCCTAAACGATAGGAACCACGTTGGTCTTGACCTTTAACGTACTTTGAGTACGAGCCACGACCCGCATCAGGTTGTGCAAAGGCACCTGTTGAACTCGGATCAGCAAACATCGTAAACTGCGGCGGCGCATTTAACGCTTGCGAACCACCCATCGTGGTATCTTCAAACGAGAGCATCGCGTTAGAGTAACGACGCAAACCCAGGAAGCGCTCATCGCGCTGTGCGGTTGTACCGCCAAACAGGCCGGTTACCCATCCTGAATCTTTTAGTTGTCTTGCTTCCACGTAAAACCTCTCTGTAAGATGATTAGGGGGTGTTGCCACCCCCTACGATTAGCTTGCTTTCCGACTTACGTTTAACGACGGTGTCGGTTGGGTTATTTCCTGCCTACGTGCAGCTGAGCCCGGAGGAGGCACATTTGCCGCTTGCTGGATACTACCACCACGCGTGTCGTTTGCTGCTCTCGGATTTGATTTCAAAATATCACGAATCTCTTTCAAGTAATCGCGAGACTGAATCAGTACCTTGAGCTGCTGAACATCTATCGGGTCACCATTCAGCGTTGGCGTCGATGCTGTAGCATCAGAAGTTGGAGCGGCAACTGGACGAGCTGCTGCGTTAACCTGCGCTTCCGCGCCTGCTTTCACTTTAGCAACATCCGTTGCAGACAATCCTTCTGCTGCAGCTTGCGACGCTACGGTTTCGGCTGTTGTTGAGGCATCGGATGTTCCGGAACCACCTGTAGTTGGTGTAGGTGCTGCTGGTCCTACATTACCTGCGGCGGTAGCCATTGCATCTTGTGCCGCCATGGCCCCTTTCTGCGTCAATGCGTCATCACGACGATTAGCATTATCTGCCGGCAGGTTATCTGCCGGTGACAGACTCGGATCATTAGCGGCCGGTGCACCCATTGCTGCTGCCGGGTTGGTTGGTGAATTAGGCGACAAGCCTGCAACCATATCCTTCGTCTTACTCGGATCGGCAGCGACTTCGTTGGCGGAAATTGCGCCCATGCGGCGGTTCAGTTCCTGAATAACCCCGTCTACGCTACGTATACGACCGTTGCTGTAGAAGACGTTGGCATTCCCTCTCAGTATTGCAGATGTAATCCCAGGAGCACTTGATGCCGCCATATTCGGATTACGCTTCCATGCTTCCAGGAATTTCTTACCGCCGCCTGCACCCAAGAAGTGGTACAGATAAGCCACGGCTGGAGGTGGTGCTTTACCACCCAGGTCACGCTGTGCTTGTTGGATGTTGTCACGAATGAACTGTACACCCAATATAGCATTCGCCCACGGGTCCATTTGGTTAACACGCGGAATACCAAACTTCCGCGAATACCCCTTCATCATCCCGTTCCACGTGCCGTCAATGAACTGGAACAGCCCAGACGCCGAAGCATACGGGTTTTTAGCGGTGTAGTTAAATCCGGACTCCGCCTTAGCCATTGCTAACGCCACTGCAGGTGGCACGCCCATCATGTTCGCCGCATCGGTAATCAATGCTTTGATATTCGGAACGTTCAACGCACCCTTTCTACCCAACATTTCTATCGGGTATTTTTCAGCCAGTGACTTATAATCACCGTCTTTCACATCACTCAGGTTAATCGAAGACGAACCAGTGGTCATTGCAGCGTAGTTCCGCACACCACCAACCGCATCGACGACTTGACCCAAGTTACCCGGCACACCACCACTCGTACCCGATGGAATGTAGCCTGAGGCGCGAGCACCGTCAGATGACAAAGAATCTCCCGAACTGATGTTCGAGTCTTCTTCATCTTCATCGGTGACTTCCAGAGAACTGCGGTTCTTGTTACGATCCTTCCAGCGCGCACGCTTGCCATTATTTCTAATGGCTTTAATCATGTTACGCACGGCAAGGTCAGCTTCTTTTGACAACAGCTTCAGCGTTTCCAGCTCGGCTTTGATAGACGATGGGTTCGTGTTAGCCTCACCCCCTAATGGGTTGATATTCACTTCCCACACCGACTGTCTTATACCGCCTTTCAAGCTGTAGGCTGTTGACATCATCAAGCTGATTTCGTACAGGTAACCACCAGTCAGCTTCAAGTTCAGCGGATCGGCTGTTGGCAGGTAACGCTTCACCCCAACCAAATACGTCATGAATACCGGTAAGAAACGGTCAAAGAACCACCGTTTCAAACGATCTTCTTTCGGTGTACCGATAGCGTCTGGAACCATCGAGGCGATTGCTTTCTTCCAATCGCCTTTGTAGCTTGCGGTTTTCACGTCAATGTCTTTGATGACGTTTTTCTCGAATACCGTAATCAACGTGCGTGTGGCGTTGTCGATGGTGGTAAAACCATAAGTCTTCCAACGTACCGACTCCATCGCATTCATGTCTTTCTGGTCGAGTACCGCATTCCAGTCTACCTGAATCTGAACCTGCTCTGTTCCGTCTTCCCAACCTTCTACCTTCGCCAGATTTTTGTTACGTTCGTTATCCAGCTGTCCGAGTTTGTTGATAGCTTCATCAACGCCAGCGGATTTAATCCCCTCTACGGCCGGTGCCATTCCGTACTTACGTGCTTTCTTATCGTCCATTCTGGACTTGATCTCACGCTCGACTTCATTCTGCACTTCCATAACCTCTTCACCGCTCAAGAACTCCTTCGGTGTAAAGGTTACAACGTCCCAAGCTTTCGAGAAGAAACCTTGGTTGACTTTGCGTGGGTCTGTTAACGAAGAGAACGCTTTTGCATCCTTAGTCATCTTCATTTTGTTGAAGAGAGTCAGCATGTCCTCTTTCGATACTTTCTTCGCATCGCCGACGTCAGCCAACTGGATACTGTTCGGCATTGACTTCAGTGCCGTAATCCAGCGGAGATAAATCGGAATGAAGCGCTGAAGCATAAACGCTTGGAAGGCCAGCATCTCGCCTTTTTCCTCGACGTTAATACCGAACCCTTCAGCTAACTTCTGAACGTCTTTTCCACTTAGCCCGCGGAGACTGGCTTGGCCATCTTCCGCGTAAGACACATACTCACGCAATGCGTCTTCTAAGTAACGCGCTTTCGCCCCGTCGTCCGACGACCACTTATCGTAATCACGGAAACCGTACTGAGCTAAACGCATCTTATCCAGGTACTGGGTATAGGTAGTCGTTGCAATCCTGTACGCGGCGTAACCAGCCGCAGCGATCGCACCACCGATAAGAATTGCCGGCCAGCCCACTGCTGTCACGACGGCAGATGCCGCAGTTGCCACAGCGGACACCGCGGGTGCCGCCAAACGGGTTACTGCGAACTTACCAACATTCCACGCAGCCTTACCTAAAAGACCTACGGGTTTTAACACACCCCATTTCGTGATAGAACCGAGTATATTACCCACAGTTCCCAAGATACTGACGATGGGACCGATGATAGGTAAGCCTTTCACCATATCCCACAGACCGCCAGATTTCCCTTTGGAGCCCTGCGCTTTCTCTTTCTTCTCCTTACGTTTCTCACGCCAACGTTTGAAGAAGTTAAGGTAGTCGCGTTTTTCATCACCTTCAGGCGGCTTGTTACGTTTACCGAACTTCGCAAACATGGTACGAATAATGCCATCGTCACCGCCTGCGCGGGATACTGATTCGCGCATGGTGTTAAACCATGACATCTCTTGCAAGCCAATCATTCGGTCCAAGCGTTCAAACAATCTTGCACCTGCTGACTTGGCAGCGTTCTTCCCTTTGTTGATAACCCGACCTGCAGCATCACGGGCGGTCTCAAGGTCTTCCTTCGCATCACCGTAGACTTTACGGCCAGAAAGACCACCTTTCGCGTTCAAATGGCTGCGATAAAACTCAGCAACATCGTCATCACGTCCAGCCAACCGACGTTCAACTTCGTAACGTGTAGCAATGTCGTGTCGTGCTCCACGATATCCATCGAGCATATCCCCAGCCCGGCCTCGGAAACCACTGAACCAACCACGCAGGCGGTCACGTCCACGACCAAAGAACGCTTTTGTTCTTGACCAACGTCCACCAAAACGTTCAGACAATGACGCTTTCGCACGATCATACGCCCCGCGTACTGCACGACCGATCGTACTACCGCCACCCCCGACGCCCTTCTCCATTTCCTCTGTCCAACTTTCGTCTTCCGGATCTCCCGGTAAACGTTGGTTCAACAGTTTGTAGATACGGATAAGAATGTGGTTGGTTTTCTTTCCGGTTGATGAGAAGATACTGAAACCACCACCCCCACCATCTTTACGACCTTTCCACCAACGCGTTAGTGGGTTGTCGGTAATCATGTCTTTCAGACGGTCGACACCACGTTTCGCAAAACCGAGCACTTTACCCGGTAAGCTCGTTACGCGGTTGAACGCTTTCTGGAGACGTGTCTTTTCTTCGCCTTCCGGAATCTCGTTCAGCCAGTCCTTAATCTTACCAACGATGCTGCCTGCTTTCGGTGACAGGAAATCCAGGAACCGTTTCGGTAGCTTAGCCACCTTATTAAAGCCTAAGCCGATCTTACTGGCCAGACCTTGGGTCAGCGCTTGGATTTTCCCGCCTTTATAGTAGCGGAGTTTACCCGCAGCGGCTAAGTCAGCGGCTGCTAATACCAGATTACCTGCGGAGTCAACAATATCACTCCCCAGTTTGATGTCGTCCAGCGTTTTCAGCTGAACCATTTTACCATCAATGACCTGATAGTATTCTCCAGCTTCCAGACGTGCACCTTGCAGAACAACATTACCGTGGTCATCGTAAACGTCGCGGATACCCAGCAATCCTTTACCGAAAGAGCTTACCGCTTCAAAGCCCCCACGGACACTACCGCTGATAAGGCCACGCATCCGGGTTAAGAAACCAGGACCTTCTCCGCCGCCCATCCCCGCGATTTTACCGCGCGCCCAGCCACCGAACTGATTCAGTTTATTCCAGGCACCTTTAACACCACGTTTTGCAAAGCCACCGATTCCTGCTGCAGTGTCGAACAACACACCGCCCCAACGACGAATAAGCCCATCCTCACCGATGATAATACGACGGCGTCTACCGCCACCGCTACCGCCGCCAGGGCGAGGCGGACCCATTTCTTCATCACCAGAACCAGCACCCCCTGCTAACGAAGCCAGGAGAACCCCTTCTTCGTCCATACTTCTGACGTGTTCCAGAATTTTCTGGAGGGTGTCACTGTTGTTGTTACCCCGAATCGCTTCGATGATACCGTCAAAGTTATTCCGTGGTGCTTCTTCGCCGCGGTTACGTTGACTCAACAATTCAACAAAGTTAGTCGAGGTTTCACCGTAGAGAACTGCGGCTAACTGCCGAGGCGACATTCCGCGGCCTTTACCACCGCCACGTAAAGCCGGCGGCAACGACGTGTCATCGGCACCACCATTTGCCCCTTGGTTCATTCGGCGCAGATAGTCGCCTAACGCCGAACCGTTTTGCAGCTTACGTTGAATCTCCTGCTCACGAGTCAACGCACGACCGCTGCGTGTCTTACCCATTGCCAAGTCATTAAACAAGGTATAGGGATCGGACAGGTCTTTATCCACGCCGAAAGTGTCACTCTTCGCGTCGTAGTTAAAGATACCCGCATCGCGCAATGCTCGCTCACCGTAAATATTCACCGCCTCGTCGATAATTGCCTGACGTTGGGTGATAGACGATTGTACTGTGGAGATTTTGCGGGCCAGCTCGTTACTTAATTCGTTGCTACCGCCGACCAAGCTATCAGAATGCCCCTGTAACGCTTCCTTAATGCGTTCTGCGGCGTTTCCTGGCATATACCGATGAAGATGCATCGGGTCTTTCAGAATCGCTTCTACGTCGAATGCGCGGCCCTGTGAGGCACGTGACTCGATATAGTCGGCGAGATGCTGTCGATCCTTCTGCGAGAGCGTTTTGCCGCGGTCAACAAAATCTACAGTGCTGTTAATGGAATTTTGGAGACGCAGGCGTTGTTCATCGTTTGCAACCGCCTTGCGCACGCGGTTACCGACCACTTTACGGTCTACGAACCCACGACTAGTGATGTCGTATTCCAGATCGGCATGTTCGCCATAACCCCGACGAACAGATTTGTTAATCTCTGCCAGCCAAGCAGGGATAACTTCAACCAGGCTAAGATATGCTTTACGGTCAAACTTCGCCGAACGGCTTAACGTTTCGCCATTACGTTCGTCAAGGAAGGCTTTCTCGCGGTTTAACGGTTGAACAATACCGAGTTCATTCAATACCCGGAACAAATCCGCCAACGGCCCTTGCGTTTCGCCTGCGATGGCTGAGTTAGAGATAGAGGAAAGATTACCAAAGGTGAACGCGCCTTTCTGCAGGCGTTTCATTACCTCTGGATTTTTCTCCATCTCCTCGCGAGTCCATTTCTGGAGTTTCTCGATTTGTGGACCGAGTAGTTTCTTCGCAAGGAATCCACTACCCCACGCAGTTGCTTTATCGCGAGCATTTGTTTTGCGACGTTCAGCAGTCAACGAAGAGCTGTCGCTCATGCCGAAATCGTCTTCAACGCCCATGCCGAGAACAGATTCTAACAAACCGCGACCTTCGCCAAATATACCAGAAATTTTCTTCTTGGTATTTTCGCGAATCATGTCCATAAACCCGTCAGCATACCGCAACGGGTTCATCCATTCCGCAGCCTGGCGTTTAACGTTCGCCCAACGGACTTCTGAGAAATCTTCCTTCGCGTAATCCGGCAATGCCGTGTTCTTCACGATGGCTTCTAAAGCAGGCGTATTACGATCGAACTCCGACTGCTTCATCTTCACGATGTCTTGGATGGCAAACAGGGTACGGTATTGCAGTTCGAGTTTCTTACGCTCGATGTTTAAGAATACCCCGCGGCTTAACCCGGTTAGCAGGTTAATGTCTTTCGCCATCCCAATCATGGTTTGGTGCATTGCATCCGCACGCATCTCTTTGATGCTGTCGCGGAGCTTATCCTCTACCATGCTGTCCTGCAGCTGACGTTGTTCGTCGGCGTCCTTTGGCACACCTGAGAAAACGTCGCCCAGTTCACGATCCATCAACGCCTGATTAGGATCGTAATTTTGGTAATCCAACTGGTCAGATTTTGACCACTTGTCGAAGCGTTTAGTAACTGCATCCGGCAAGTATTTCTTCATCGTCGGACCGAGTTGGCGTGCTTGCATCTTCAGCGTGCGCTCGGTCTTCTCAAGCTCCCCTTTCGTATGGGCGTAAATGTCCTTTGCTGCAGCTGCCGCTGACTGATAGCCCTCGTATGCATCAGCTGCCGGCTTAGGCATCCCCTTGAGGATAACTTGGTCACGTTTCCCTTCTGGCCAGATAGTTGACAACGCCGACTTCCTGGCAACATTCAGGGTACTGAGTATCGGGCTTCGTTTTTTCTCGTCTTTGGGACGGGGTGGTTCACCGAAATCATCCCAGTCGTCGAGTCTATCTAAATCGATATCATCGAAACCGTCTTTGCCTCTTTTTGCCATAATGTTTCTTCCAATTCAGGAGCTTAAAAGTGAGAAAGCTAAACTGGGTTGACTTTTACTTGTTAAACGTCAACAAGTCCCTGGTGTCGCATTTAAAACCAGTTACAACAACAGACACCTTTCAGGGACTGACGAAAAACTTTCACCCTGAAGGACTGTATTCAACCGAAATATTTGGCCTCACAGGGAGCGAGGCACGAGACTCAACGTTCTCGTACATTGATATCAAACTGGATATCATTTCGCCGACCGTTTGTTTGGCACTGTTCCAGCTGAAACAGCTGTACGAAGAAATCTGTTCCGGGAAGCGATTCGCTATCTGGAATGAGAAAGAAAAAGATTTCGAGCCGGCTCTGCCCAGTGATAAAGGTGCAGACACCGGCTTCAACTTCTTCCTACGCTACTACGAACAACTGACGCCAGGACGCAACGAATCAATGCGTCGCGACGAGACAGTCGATTTCTTCAATAAGTTCCGTCCGGTCAGTCTCAGCCGCTATGTGCTGGTTCTGCCTGCGGGATTACGTGATTTGGTCATTCGTCAGGATGGCCGCGACCAAGAAGAAGAGATTGGCGGACTCTACCGCCGTCTGATTTCTCTGGCACGTGCAATCCCCGACCGCAGTACGCGAACGGAACTGACTGACCCGGTTCGCTGGAAGCTCCAACAAACCTTTAATGACATCTGGATGTACTTTTTCAACATCCAAGACGGTAAAGGTGGTTTTGCACGTCGTAAAGTGACGTCACGTAAGTTAATGAACGGTACGCGTAACGTACTGTCTTCATTCTCAACCGGTTCCAAGGTCATGGGTCGCGAAGATGCGATTCGTCCAACGGATACCCGTATCGGTTTGTACCAAACCCTGAAGGCATTACTGCCTGTGGCTCAATACCACATCCGTGAACGTTACCTCAGTAACATCCGGGCAGGGGACGGCAACTTATACGGCGTTAACACCAAAACACTCAAGCGTGAGTTCCTGGAAGTCTCCGGGCGGGTGTATGACCTTTTCACTACCGACGATGGCATCGAAACACTCATCAACAGAATGGAAGCGCGCGAGCTTCGACATAAACCGCTGATGATTGATCCGGACCATTACGTGGCATTAATCTACCAAGACAAACGCAGCTTCAAAATCTTTTACGATATTGAAGACCTGCCGGAAGGACGTGACCGTAAGCTTGTCCGCGGACTGAGCTTAGCAGAACTCCTCTATTTGTCAGGTTACGATATTTGGAATGACTACTTCTCGTTCATCACGCGTTATCCGGTTACGGGACGCGGTTCGACTTACTCCTCGACCATAAGATTGGAGACCACCACCTCTTCCCTCTATTTGCATGAACTGGAAGACGATTGGGTCACGTTAAAAGAGAAGGGTGCAATTAGCTTCCCTGACCGTACCGTGAAAACCTTTGTGGAATCCATGGCACCACATCCATCCCGATTAGGTGGATTGGGTGGTGACTACGATGGTGACACCGGCTCAGCAAACTGCCCGATGTCAACCGAAGCGCTCGAGGAAAATCGGAAGTGGGTCAGTTCGAAAAACTACTGGTTTGCAACAGACGGCAGTTTCAAAATCAATCCGGTTAACAACGTGATTAAAAGAACGACTGCTGCGCTGTTGAAATGATACCCATAAGGCACATGTATGATTTTTCTGAAACAGTTTAACCAGCGCTTTACCGTGCGCAAGACCGATGAGTTCGGTCGCCCGCGTATTATCCCGCTGGAGAAGCTCCAGCTCCCACGTGGTTCTATCTACCACACCATCGATTTAGACCAGGTGGTTTTAGCGCCGCCGTTAACTACACCGTGTTTTGGCCAGCTGGAAAAACCGGCGATGATTCGCCATCACTTCCAGCTACCTGAAGACGGCATTATTGGCCATCCGCGTAAGAAACCTGTTGTTGGCCAAGAACGTCAAATCTTCCAGTACCATCGTAACAACCGTCGTATTCGTCGCATGATTGAAGACGGCGTAGTGCGTTCAGATCCAAAAGTGCTGCTCATCGAAAACTACACCCCGATGCTGCCGCATTATTTCTACCCTGATACTCTGATGTCCTGGTACGAACGTCTGCACAACATTCAGCTGCTGATAACTAACCAGATGAAAACTGACTCACGTGAGTACATGCGTCAGAACTACTACATCATCGAACTGGGTAACGTACTGCCTTCTTTCGATCGTTTTAAAATGACGTATAACGATCGTGTTAAAACCAAACTGGAGCGCTTTAAAGACTTTAACCTGCTGTGGTTACTGGAGCTGTTCGGTTGGGCTTACGGCGATCAGCAAGCAACCCTGTTTGACGGTATGGACATGAACCAGCTGTCGCGTGTGAACTTTATCTTCACGCACAACGGCGGTTTTACATCCATGAACATGGGTGTAATTGAAAGAATGCGTAAGTCTGCCGGTGGTCGTTTGACTGACGTACAAATGGGTAGAATGTTCTACCGTACGCTGACTACCGTGATGACCGTACCGCCGTCTACTGACTACGAAGATGACGAGTTCGTTACACCGGAAGGTGACGAGCGTGTCCATCTGGGTGAGGATGGCGATGCTGTTGAAACCGTTGCTAATAAGCCGGAGGAAACGCTCGATATCGTTGACGATGAAGCAACACAAGGCGACAACGTTGACGATACATTGAACGATCATGAGTTCGATGAGAAAGAAGATCTGGTCATCGAAGCACCGAAAGAAGATGTCAAACCAACCACCATCGTCGTAGAACGTACCATCCCACACGATGCTGTGATTAAACAGGAAGTTGAGCGCCTGGCAGAAGCGGGCCGCGTCACCGCCAAAGCGTATCAGTTCCTGAACGAATCTTCTAAACGTTTCGTAAACTTACCCAACCCGTACAATCCTAAAGAGACGTACGGCGAAGGCCTGACCATCGATCCGAAGAAACTCGAAGTTAAAGCCGAGCCTAAGAAGATTGAACGCTTAGTTACGGATGAAGCCTGGGCGGAAAATACTACCGACCAAATCATTCGTCAGTACAACCAGGAAATCTTCCCGAAAGATGTTCTGGGTGCAGTGGCGTCATCTCAGCGTCTCGGTTTGGCGATTCACAATCACACTGTTGAGAAAGAGATTTCCGTTACCGGGAATATCGAACACCACACGTTGCGTATTCAGCCGATTGGCGGAGAACCAACCACGGTACGTTTCTCAATTCCTGCATTAACCGAAGACGGTACTTGGGTTGCGAATGGTGTGGAATATACAATGCGTCGTCAGCGTGTTGATCTTCCTATCCGTAAAGTGTCCCACGATACTGTAGCGTTAACCACTGCCTACGGGAAGAACTTTGTCCGTCGCAGTGATAAAGTCGTCAATGATTACGGACGTTGGCTCACTAACGCGATTATTACTCGCGCGGTCGATCCAAAGAACACCGAAATCACTGATGCAAAACTGGCGAATGTGTTCGATCCGCTGTCTAAACTGCCGCGTCAGTACACCGAGGTGGCACGTCGTGTAGCAGCGTTCAACGCAATTGGGTACCAATGGAACTTTGACATTAAACAGAAAGCGGCATTCTTTAACGAAGGGCAACTGGCAGACGCGGACCGTGTCGAGCTGGTACCTGTGGCGAAGAAACCGCGGAGTCATGTCATCGTCGGTATGGATAAAAACTCCCAGCTTTATCGAGTGGATAAGGATAAGACCGAACCACTGGGTACACTCGCCGAGGTCTTTGGCGTGGACACCTCTAAGGCTCCACGAGAAATGACCGAACTGTCACTGATGGGCAAATCAATCTCGCTGGGCTTTGTGTTTTCGTACTATCTCGGGTTAACCGGGATGTTGAAACACTTTGGTATCAGTTACGAGGTTCTCTCTGTCGGACAACGTATCGATAAAGGTCAGTTCGACTCCATTATTCGTCTCCAGGATGCGAAAATTGCAATTGTCTGCGAGAACGATCAACAGAGGATGATTGTCAACGGCTTAGACCGTTACATCAAACACTTTACCACGTATACCGAGTCGGAAGTTGACCGGGAAGACATTTATCTGAACCTGTTACGCGATGCAGATGGGCTAACACCACGCTACATCAAAGAGCTGAAACTGATGCGGACCGCATTTGTTGATGACATGCACGCGCGTATCCTCAGGAAAATGGGCGAGCCGGAAACCTTTATCGGCTTACTGGAGCGTTCTAACGAACTGTTGCAGACAGACCACACGTTACCGGAAATTAACGGTGACGAAATGATGTTCGTTGGGAACCAACGTATTTCGTATCACATCTACACCGCCATGGTGAGAGCGATGCGTAACTACAACAACGCACCTAACTCGAATCGTAAGTTTGAGTTGACGCAGGACATGGTGTGGGGTGCGATTAACTCCGACCCGTCTGTTCTGCTGGCACCTGGCGCAAACCCAATACAGAACATCAAAGAAAAAGATGTTGTTACCATGGGCGGTACGGGAGGTCGTAACCGCAAGACCATGGTCTACAGTACCCGTGAATTCCAACCGAGCGACCTGGGGATTATCTCCGGTAACACGGTCGATAACGGCGATGTAGGTATCACCGCCTTTGCAACAAACAACCCACGCTACGATACCGTGGATGGCACGACCTTTAAAAAGGACCTCGATAAACTGAAGCCGGGTGAAGCGCTGTCGTTTATTGATGGCTTGGTGCCGGATACCCTGATGGACGACGCCAAGCGTCAGAACTTCGTTGGGATTCAGTTCGGTTCTGCGACCAGTTGTGTTGGCGCAACCACCACACCGTATCGTACCGAGCAAGAAAAGTTCGTAGCACACCGTACTTCTGTGAAGCACGCACGCGTAATCGATAAACCTGGCAAGATTGTGGAGGTTCTTAACGACCACGTTAAAATCAAATACGACGACGGTGAGGAAGAAGCTTTCCCGTTGGGCCGTTGGTTCGGTCCGCATGAAGGGACTTACTACCCACACACCTTGGTAACGAAATGGAAGCGCGGAGATAAACTCCCTGCCGGTGCCGTTATCACGTACAACGAACAACACTTTGAACCAGACATCTACGATCCAACGCAGGTCAGTTTTAAAAACGGGATACTGGCAACTGTCGCTTTGATTGAAGGGGAAGAAGTAATTGAGGACTCCAACGCCATTAGTGAGCGGTTCGCTGCTAAGGCCGAAGCCGATGTTACCAAACTCAAAGAAGTCACAATGACATTCACCCAGAACCTGTTGGAGATGGTAAAAGAAGGGGACCACGTAGACGTGGATTCAATTCTATGCACCTTCACCGACAACCTGACCGGCGATATGAGCGGGTTCAGTAAAGAAGCGGCGGAGACGCTGCGTGAGTTAAGCTCCTTTGCACCACGCTCTGGTGTTCGTGGGTTTATCGACAAAATCGAAGTGGTTTACCACGGCGAGGTTGAAGATATGACCCCGTCTTTGGCGGAGATGGTTCGTAAATACGACCGTATACGTCGGAAGACTGCGCTGGCTCTCAAACGTGACGAGCCAAAGGACGGTCGAGTCAACGGTGATTTTCGTGTTGAGGGGGTGCCGTTAGCGTACAATAGCCTGTGTGTCCGATTCTACATCACACACCGGGTAGAGATGGCAGCAGCGGATAAGATGGTTATTGCTAACCAGCTGAAAACGACGGTTCAGGAAGTGATGTATGGAACCAACAAAACGGAAGACGGGCAGGAACTCGACATTATCTTTGGTCGTGATTCTGTCGACGCACGTATCGTAGGTTCTATCATGCGCATCGGAACCACCAACGCTGTCGGGTATCGTGGTGGGGAGAACATCGGACGCATCTTAGATGGTGAAGACGTCCCAGCCTTGCCGGCTAAAATCAACTAATGTAGGGCGGGTCGCTCCCGCCCGGTAAATAAACTCCGGAGTTAATAATGGGAATTTTAGATACGCTCAAGCAGCAGCATGGGATTCCGGTGGGTCGTAATAGCACGAATCCGGAAACGGAAGGTTATTCCCCACAGCAACGCATGAACTTTGTTGTTCTGGGCAATGCGGTTGAATTGGCCACCGAAATTATTCACGGACTGCTGAAGGGCAGCAATGGCCTGTCTGACCGCATGGGCGATCAGCGTTTGCTGAAACGAGACATCGCTGATATGGTGGGTGCGCGCATTACTGGTCGCATCCAGGATTCCATCAGCACCAAAAACGGGGGTCAGGCATGATCAACTTATATTCACTTAATGCTGTCACCAACGCAATGAAACTGGCGAAACAACACCAGATTCGTTTGGATGCTGACGTTGACAGTCCTGTTGGTCTACTGACAAAAGCGACTACGCAGCAGAGCGTTTTCGATACACAGATAACTGACGAAGAGTTCTTCCAGTCTCTGCCGGATATCACTGCACTGAAAACGCCGCAATCTGGCACGGGCGAAGCGTCCGTAATCGCGGACACGGCAGCGGGTCCAGAAACGCTGAACGTCGAAGACCACGAACCAACGCTGTTTGAACTGAAGCGTATGGCTATCCAGCGTTGTCAGGGTATGCTTGACTTTGCCCGTAACGTTATTCAGCCGTTTGTTCAGTTGGTTATCCAAAACAACCAGGGTATTGAAAACCAGGCAGTTAGCGAAGAGTGGGCACTCGTACCTGCAGGTATGGACCCGGCGTTGAACTCCCCGGTGGTACAGGCATTAATTGATTCGGTAGAGAACCCGCTGGGTAACGGTACCACACATCCCGCAGTTAAAGCTAACGTCCCTGCCGATATCGAACTGCCAGAAACCGGCAGCAAAGCTTACGACGATCTGGTTAAAGAACTGCTGAATGCTCTGGGTTGGAGTATCAACGAAGCCGTTCGCAACATGCTCGAAGGGAACATGCTCTCTCCGGTAAGCGACCAGGCACCACACAACCTGAAACGCAACATTCTGTTTATGCTGCTTTCTGGCTACTACCTGGAAATGCCGTGGAAAGACTCTGGTCTGAATAGCGGGCAATGGAAAGCACAGATGCTGCCATTGCATTACAGCTATATCGGCTGGGTTTACGCCTACACCCAGAACATCGTTACCCGTATCAAGACCGGTAACATTGTCTTCGGATACGACAACGTTGAGAAGAAAGTGTATATCTGTCAGGAAGTGATGGATGACTATCTGGAAAAAGGTGGTAGCGTTGAAGCGTTACTGGGCGCTATCTACCAGCTGGACGAAGGTGACACCAATGTCTCCACGCGTGTAGCTTCACTGTTGGAAAAACAGAAAGACTACATCGCTGCCTGGGGCCACCGTTCTGCGATTCAGCGTGCTAAGCTCGACAGCAATTGGGTAACACGCAATCGCCAGTCACTGAAACAAGCGTTTAACGTGGCTATCGATGCAACCGATCCTGAACTGTTCTGGCGTGGAGAAGACGGTCAGGTAGCAACGCCGGAATTCATTAAGCGTTCGACGGCGAGCTTCATCGACGAGTTCTTCACCACCGACACCACCGACATCACAGAGTTCGTTATCAAAGTCTCAGCAACCGAGGTCTTTGGTGAGTACGAGCTGTCCAAGCTGATGCTGGATATTCATCGTGGTATGATTGCTAACCGTCAACCTGACGAGGTAGCGACCGACTGGATGATTAACTACGTCCTGGATTGGATTTGTGGCGGTGTGGTTATTTCTGTACCGAGCAAAGTTTAATAAAGAGAGGTGGTCGTGAGCGCCATTGAAACAGCACGTCGTGACGCGACGAAAATTCATGCAGATTTAGTGGACCAAGGCACGGCCACCATCACCAAAGGGGGATGTTACATTTACATCCCTGTTGGCTTCGTGGCTAAAGAGCTGGCGGTAATTTCTTCACAAGTAGAAATCGTCGGCATTTTCGCTATCTCCACTGACCGCAAAACCTACGGAGTATCGAACGTTACGACGTTCATTGAAATTACCCCGTCGGCGTTTGAGGAAATTGATGTTCAGGGTGTGCCGTATTACGAGTTCCGTTTTGACCCCGGCACGGTGGTGTTCCCCAACCGAATGCTGCAAGTGCTATCCTCGCCAGTCTACAACATCGCTTCGTACATCTACGACTTCGGCAACCGGCCTTTCTGGTATACCGCAGTAGATGACGCTGAGCTATTGTCTGACACTAAGACGTGGAACGGCTTTACGGTCTTTAACGACCAAATCACCGCTGACTGTTATGCTGCCCACACACAGCGTAAGGTTGGCGACCCGCGGACGTATTTCCGCTACACCCTGAAAAAAGACAGCGATTTGATGAATCGGGTGCAGTTTATTCCGCTGCGTTCAGGTTCATTGAACAAAACTTCCAGGTTGGCCAAGATTGCAGATGTGGAGCTGAAACAGGGTATCCGTTCTGCACTCCAGGTCGATCCGGTACGTGCAGAGCCACTCGAGGATTTGTATATGAGGTAACTGAGGTAGGGTTATTGTACGTCCCCAATAACCCGCCTCGGTAATAACAACTGGGGAAACCAATGGAAAACTTGTCACTACGTTATAACTGCGTGGCACTCGCTGGGGTCAATAAAGGGGCAACGCTAAAGAAAGATGCGGACGGGTATTACTACGTCCTGTTAGGTGCACTGAATATTTTCAACTCCGAGAATATTTATTACGCCTATAACGAGTCAAAACATGTCTTCGAGCGCTCTAACGTATTCATGCGTAAAGTTTTGGCGGGGAATCTCTTCGGTGAAGAAGACCATCCGCAATACGAACAAGGCATGAGCGAAGCCCAGTGGATCGAACGTAACGAATGGATCGAAACGCGTAACGTGTGTATGCACATTCGCGAAGTAGAAGTGAAGCCGACCGACCAGATGTGTAACGGTCTGCCGGTAATGGAAATCTGGGGTTGGATTAAACCTAACCGTGAACGTGGTCCGCTTCTGGCGGAAGCACTAGAGAACCCACATCAGAACGTGTGTTTCTCACTGCGTGCTATCGTTCGTGAAGGTCGTCTGGGTACGACTATCGTACGCCGTATCGATAAACTGGTCACCTTTGACTGGGTTATTGAAGATGGCCTGCAAATCTGTAACAAATACTCTGCGATTCAACGCGGTAGTAAAGTGGCACAGGAATCTACTCGCACTTACGTCGACCGCCCTATCAGTCGTCAAGTGTTGGAAGACATTCTGTACAATCCGACAACGACCAGCGCTGTTGCCACTGAGTCCCGTCGTGGTGCTCTCCAGCAACTCGCGCAGGAATACCTGCAGCTGGCTCCGAAAGTGTCCAATCTGCGGGTAATGGGCATGGGTGTAAGGAGCTGGTAAAAATGGCAGAACATGTCGACCCGTCATTAGAGCGGTGGTGTGAACGCCAGATGCCACACGTCGCCAAAAAGTTGACGTTGCGTAAACTGACTGAACAGCCGCTGCATTTAAGCAAGTGTAAGATACCGACGTTTTCGCCGCGTATCCCACTTTCGTGCGCGCCAGATGAAGACAAGACCGTGCCCAGAATTTGCTGCTCGGTAGATTTAGAGCGAGCGATTAAGGGTGCACGTCACAACTTCTCTGCAATCGAAATACCCACACGATTGTATCTTTACGGTTTTGATGAGCGTGATGTAGCGCAGCCTTCGGTCAACCTGACGCAGGAACCGAATCGGGCGGGTGAAGTATGGATTGTACCACACCGCATGTCGAACTGGGATATCAAACCGACTTACCTGGGCGAGATGCGGTTGTCAGAACTTCGCAACGGCGGCCACGTTTTTGTCTATCACTTAAGTTTCGGACAAGATGTGCGCCTGTCTACCAGTCAACTGCTGAAAGCCGGCGAATTTTATCGACTGATTATCAGCGTCAACTGGGAGCGCGGTGAAGTTAAGGTCTCGGAGGCGGTCGCCACTGCGCGTACTGCTTTTGATAACGCACTGAACGAATACGTCGTTACACCGTAGTGCCTAGTTCGTGGTCTGCAAATCACAACTAAAAACCACTACAGTAGGGGGACGCATGAAGGTCGTTAACATCGCAATACCTCCGACCCTTCGTTGTTTGACGCCGGAAGAACTGAAAGCGTTAGCGATCTACGCCATCCAAGGAAAGGCTGGTAAGGAAGTGCTTGCCGAAATCTTATCGGAACGATTTGATACAAAACGCAAGGTTAATAACATTATCTCCGGAATCGCGTCGCTAGATATCATGGCACTCTATTGCGACATTAAAGAGGCTGGAGTGACAATCGACTATCGCCGTACTTACTTTCTACTCACTGAGCCGTATCGTTCGAATATGGCAATAAAGCAGATGTAATTTTTTACATGACGTTGGTTTCATGTGTTGGGGAACAAAATAAGGACAAGAAGATGTTTTATCTGGATAGCGATGGCGTTTTTGCACGCTGGCGTAAATACGTTTTATCCACACATTTTCCCGGAATGACGATTAAAGAGTTTAACGCACTACCTGAACTCCGTCGCCGTAGTTTGGTTCGTTCGATGTATCAGAACGATCCTGACTTGTTTTACAAACTCGAACCAATTGAGGGTGTAGAGCGAATCCTGGAAACGGTAGATAGACTTTGCGACAGTTGGGCAATACTCACCTCTGGATCAGAAGATCACTACGACCACCAATTAGTTGTGGACTCAAAACAACGGTGGTTCATGAAGCACTTTGGGGTACCAGCTGACAAAGTCATCGTCACCGAAAGTTCAGGGCAGAAGAAAGCTTACGCCTCGCGAGGTAATTTGCTTGTCGACGATTATGGTCGTAACTGTCGAGAATGGATTTTGCAAGGTGGCGCGGCAATATGGTCGCGAACTGAAGAACCGAACATTGATGGCATTTGTCTCCAATGCGAAGCGTTCTACAATGACCCGATTACTCACTCGGGGACACTACTGCAAGTCTAAGCTCCACTAGGCTCATCCTATCTTCGGATACGGGTGGGCCTTTTTATTTTATTAATTGCATTCAAAAAGAACTGAGATATATATTACTTAGGTGAGCGTTACACGTTAACGCTTTAATCGACTATTACCCAGAAGGAGTATTTACAATGACTAACCAACTACGCCAAGACCCCTTTGTTGCCATGATGCTTTGTGCTAAAGCCGAGAGCAACGAAGCCGATTTAATTCGTCTGTTGACTGATGACGAATACCTTATCTCCGAGCGCGATAAACGTTTAAAAGAACTCTACAAGCCAGAAACCGGTGAATCGCTCGGCAATCAAGACGCCTGGAAGTTTCTTATTCTTGTTGCTGATGAAACGTGGCGAGCAAAAAATCCCATCGTCTGTGATATTACAGACCTACCGTACAAATACGGCGGACTCATCACTAGCGACCTGCATCTTAAACCGTTCTTTGTTGCTGAAGCAATGCAAGAACTGCAAGATGTTCTTGTTACAGCAACGAACACTTTGAGACGTTTGCGCGCCGAGCAGCTAATCTGATCTCTCAAAAATCACGAATCGTACAAATCCTTTGACTGTGTAGGAAGGAATAAAATGAAAATCGCAGAGGGGTTAGTAGATGCGTGCAGAGATCCATTTACGCTATGGGTTCTTTGTGGCTTGCGCCGAGACGATCGTTTCGGTGAGTTTGTTCGAAATCCAGATGCTTTACTAAGCTTCGTAGAAAGCGAGGAGAAGCGTTTAGAGGAGATTAAGGAGGAAAGTAGTACCCTTACACCAGATATGGTGGTTTATAGCTGTATGACGTCACACAGGTGGCGTACGACCCATCGGCTGAAGGGAACCTCAATGAAGGAATTGATTGAAGGGTTATCAAAGGCGCTTTCGTCTGATAACATTATCTGGCCGGTGTTGTATACCAACGAAGACCATTCTGATAACGTGAAGGTTACACTGACACGTTGTTACCACACATTTTCTTAGTAGTTAATCGACCATTACCGTAAGGAATATTTGCATGCAGGGCACTGAACTCAACAAACTTTGGGAAAAACTGGTTCGTCAATTCCGCGACTTCTATCGTTATACCGATAGTGCGCATCGCATGGATCACATCAACTCAGTTAAATCAAATGCGATTCGTATCGCGTATATGCTTGGGCAAACCGAACACCTGAAGCTGATACTGATTGCGGTGGCAGCCCACGATATCTTCTCTACCAAAGAAGACCGTGCGTCGCACCACATCAAAGGGTATAGCTGGATACTGGATAACAAGCCAGTGCTCAAACGTAAGTATAAACTTACCGATGATGAATGTTTGACGATTGCCCATGCAGTCTTAGAACACCGCAGTTCTCACAAAGGGAACTACAACGGGATTGTCTCTGAGATAGTTGCCGCAGCCGACCGTGGTATACCGTCTGTAGATGACGTGAGCAATTACATGCACCGTTCTTATCTGTTTGCCCGTGAACAGGGTAAAAGTAAAGGCGATGCAAAATTCCATGCCGTTGGTCACGTCCAACAGAAGTTCGGACGCAACGGCGTTAGTAATGTCCCTAGTTGGTACGGTACGCTCTTCGCAGAGCGCATTCTGGAACGCAGGGATTTCGTGGAGCAGCTAGATATTAGCTATTTCACAGATACCATTATCGACGACCTCGAAGCTCGTCTTTCACACGATTAATCACACTGACCTTAAGGAATATTAAGATGGCTGAAGTAACTTCAATGAAAGCACTGCACAAACTGATCGCTGAACTGGACACGCCGGCAGCAACCCTGTCCGAAGACCTGGCGCTGAACGCTGAGCCGCTGGTTAAGATTTACGAAGAAACACTCCCGGTAACGAAAGTTGGGAATGTGGACTATCGCTTCACACTGGAAGACGCGGACGCTCTGCGACAGCACGACGCAAACTTCACTGAACTGTTCGGTGGCGTTGCCGGTGGTCTGATTGCCGACCGTGCAAAAGCGGATAGCGATATCGGTGCACTGGACTTAACGCTGGATATCGGTAACGCAGCATTCTCTACCGTGTTCTCTCGCCCGGTTACTGAAAACCCAACTCAGAAAGAATGGGCAGCGTCCATCTCTTACGGTTTCGGTTCTCCGAAGTCTAAAGCGTTGGAAGGCAAGCTGCGTAAAGAGTTTGCCAAGTCCATGATGGCAACTGATGAAGAAGACGAAGACGACGAATAATGATTCCGTCCAGCCCAAAGTAACTCGCTGAGCTACTCGGTCGGAAGCAGTAAACAATAGGGTGGTCTTATGACTGCCCTATTTTTTTTTGATTTTGGAGCTACAATGAAGCAACTTAATACTCTCGGTCAGGATGATATCAAACCGATTCCATCTGATATGAAACGTGAAGACATTATTCGCCACATCAATCAGATCGGTGACGTGTTTACGTTGTCCATGAAAGCTATACTGGAAGATGCATTCGAAACCATTGCCGAATATCCGGTTGAGATTATCCCGCACACCATCAACGGCTACCAGCGTTTTCTCGACACGATCACCAAAGGTAGTAGCGGTCGTATTATCGCGGGGTTTATCATTCGCTTTAAATGTCTGTTGCAGGTAGAATTGGGCGACGAGGTGCTCCGTCAACTGGAACACGAACTCATTAGCATGTCCACCAACGACATTCTCGCAGCGGAATCAGGACAAGGTTATAAAGACGGGATGTCTCTCTGGAAGATTGCCCATCCCGACTTGGGCGACGTTCAACCACCGTCTGAATTCGATGTGCTCGTAACCTATCTGTTATTGTTGCAAATCAAGAACTTGCTGATTCGTGCCAATGCGCAGCGTGAAATTGATGCTAGCCAACCGAAAAAATAAAACGTACCTCTCTCCAGATGGAGAGAGGTAACGCTTGTTTTTTTTTGTCTTAGCGCATCTGGTTGGCCATCTGCTCGTCGGAGACAGAGTTGTAGCCACCTGGGGTTGCGTTGACGTCCGGGTTGATACCGTCGGTCTGCTGAGACGGAGTAAGCCACAGTTTGCGTTCGTAAGGACGCAGACCGTACAACTTCATACGGTCCAGCTCTTTCGCAGCGGCCTGCATCGGACCCCAACCTGTCCATTGCTGGGAGGTAAAGGCGATTGACAGTTCGTTAATCTGCGGACCGGTGTTGGTTTCACGCTCACCGATATCCTGGCCAGCGGTTTCCGGAATCATGTTCGTTAACCACCACGCATTCTGCGGTTTACGCTGATATGCATCCGGTTCGATGAACAGCACGGTCATGCTGTACATATCCGGCAGGTGGTCAGGAACGTTCGGGTTGATTGCGGCCAGGCCTGGGTGACCAGTCTGGGGATCGCAAACACCGTAAACCAGCCACGCCCACAGCATATTCTGGTACACCTTCCCGAGTTTATCCGGGGTGGTGAAAGTAACAGAGGACAGTGCTTCCGTTACCAGACCAGCTTCATACTGGGTACGGTTGTTACGACCCTGCTGTGTTTCAACAGCCGCATGGCTCAGGGTTTTATCCAGGCCAGTAATCTCGGAGTGAACCTCGATAAAGGACTTGATAGCCTGACGCCACATCTGCGGGTTCGGCATGTAATCCACCCAACGAGGGAATTCCATGACGCGCGCAATGACGTTACGACGCAGACGGCTGGCGTTAGTAACGAACTTGCCAACCTGTCCAACCGGGCCGTTTTGGCCCGAGGAGAACGCGTTGACCATATCGTACTGGCCGCCGTCGACATGCAGACCCTGATCAGGCAAAATGAGACGATCTTTGATTGCCATCTATTAGCTCTCCCGACGGTAAACTTTGATAGTGGTGTTGAACTGGGTGAGCAGCACACCGCCTTCAGCGATCAGGTCCAGCGTCACAGAGTAACCATTGGATTTATCGTCTGCAGTAAAGTACGCCTTCGGAGTGACGACAGCAACGTTATCGAGACGGCCTTCCAGACGTTCGATAATTTTGTTCTCAATCATCTTCGCACGTTCATCATCCGTCATGGACGCTTCGCCAGACATGTCCGCCCATACACGGTCGGAAACACGATAGACGTAGGTCATCATGAAGTTGAACAGGGCGTTGTTCAGTACAGAACGATCTTCGCTGTAGATTGACTGAATCGCCGGAATGAACAAGCGATAGTAGTCGTAGGAACGGGCAGTGATCAGCGACACATCCCAGTCAGATGCATACACTTCGTTGCCTTTCCACGGCATACTCAGGTCAGTCAGATCTTCGATAATCGTCAGTTCGCCACGGCTGAAACGATAAGCCGGTTTTGCACGACCGTCGCCTGCACCCAGGTACTTCGAGAAGAAGTTCGCCAGGGAGTAGTTCATCGGAACAGGCTTCTTGTAGGAAGAGTTCTTGATGAACGCCGATTGGCCGGTGACCATACCACGTGCAGCCGGAGTGCCGTAATAGGCAGATTCCGGTACTGCTGTGATCAATTCGATCAGGGCGATTTTTGCACTTTCTTCTGTCTGCTCATCGTTACGGCCTTGGCTGTAAACGTGAGTCGCCAGCGTCAAGAAGGTGTTACGTGAACGACCGATGAAGTTCACGAGCGCAGCTTTAGTATCGAAGCTAAAGCCAGAGTCCCAGAAACAACCCAGCGAGTATTTCAGCTCGTTGTCGTAACGGACTTTACCGCCATCCGGGAACAGCAGCATTTCACGGCGAACGAGTTCGTCGTAAACGTCGTTGTTCATGGTACCATCGCTACCGCCTTGCAGGTAGTGGATGTTGGATGCGGAGAACACAACTTTACCGGTTTCAGTAGCCGGGTTTACCTGAAGACCATCGTAAGGCTGGCCCAGTAAATCATAGCCGCCAAAGATGTCAACCATATACGGGTCAGTAGGCGCTTCAGTCGTGATAGCGGCCTGAGCCAATCCCAGTACAGTTTCCAGGTTCTCGCGATACAGATAGAACTGCTCGAAAGGACCATAATCTGGCAGCTCGCCAATGTCAGGCATCGTCTGACGATATGCATCCGCAACAACAACTTCGAAGTCGAGTTGCGTTCTCATCGGCTGATAGTATGCATCGGGCTTAAAGCTAAAATTGATGCTACTCATGCCAGTAAGAGTTTTCCACACTACCGGAGAAGTCACGCCTGCCAGGGTTTCGAACCATTGCAGGCTGTAAACACGACCACCGACTTCATTTTGATAGGAGGAGGTCAGAGCCGGGCTGGATTTCTCGCTGAGTGGGATCAGTTTGAAACCGAAACCGTTGACGTCAGCACCCGCATACGGGCCTGCGATATCGAACAACGGATACAGCTTCGATTTCGTGCCGCCTTCGCCAGTCATCGTCCCGTCGATAACCACACCTGCGCCGACGGCCGGGGTAGTTTCGTCGATTACGACAGAACGGAAGACGATTACCAAACCGTCAACTTGTTCTTTGATCTTGGGCTTGCCCGAGTTGTCGTACTGAACGATCCCGTTGCTGTCGCGTTCGTAGGACGGAACTTTCGTTTCGAGTACGTCGGCGAATACGCGAACACTTGCGGTTTTCGCATCTTCAGGGATCAAGCGCTGATACATACACTCGTTTGCGTTAGCGTTGAACATCGCCTGATAGGGCGTGTTGAACGTCGCGTAGGGGCCTCGCAAGTCAAAGACATTGCGACCAAGCAGAGACAGTGCATTATCCCCGGTTAACGGGAACGCCTCGTTGTCTACCCCGCGCGCGGCAAAGGTGAAGATCAGCGGCTTATGAATTGCGTCACCCGTAGGGGTACGCACAAGCTCGGGGACAGAGTTATCCTGCCAACCTTGCTTGTTATTCAACGGCGCGCCGTTTCGTGGAATAAAAGTCATGGAACGTCTCCATATATTCGTCTTAAAGACCTGATGGTCATACTAAGGATCATACTCATGGCACTCGAAAACGCTTACAGCGGTAATCCCTTTAATGCAATCGACCTTACTCGCACCAAGGCAGACCTGGAATTAGCCCGTAAACTTAACCAAACTGTCCCGCAGTCCGATGAAGTTCATTACGTCGTTGAGACCGCTGATGTAAAACCGTTTCCTTTGCCGATTGTTATCGGCGACGACGTTTATGTATACGCAGCCACGTTTACCACGCTGGATAAGACCAACGAGCTAAAAATACGAAACCCAGTCGAACACGCATTGCGTCTCGACCAGGCTCGCTGGGAATTGGTGTGGAAACGGAGTAATGGTAAGCTTGCTGCACTGATGGCACAGATGCCCTACCACCATGAGATTTTCAGCAAATGGGTGTCGGATGCGATTACCCACACGTTTGCACTTGCTCCATATCAAAGTGGGCAAATCAAAGCGTTGGCTGCATTATTCTCAGTGGGGCAGTTCTATAACCACGTCGAAGATGACGTGAAAGCGTTACGTTTGCAGCAGATGCTGGAGCAGCAATTAGGCTTACCTGCAGAACTGTTTGAATCAGTGACAGGCCACACAGAATATCTTTTCCCGCGCAATATCGCAGAATTCGTCGAAATGGTGCAGGCTGCAGATATCACTCCGCGGGTGCGTGACCTGAGCATTCTGTCTCTGCAGCAGATGCTGAATACCAGCTTCTTCGGGGTGAGTTATGAAAAACAACTCGCTACCAGCGCCATTGAATATCCACCTAGCCTCTTCGTTATGATTAAGGCATGTCTGGATAATAACATGTTTAACCGCAGTCGGTTAGGTGGGATTGTGAAGAAGTCAGACACCGCTAAGAAACGCGATAAGTTTGAATTCACCTACAACCTTCTGATGAATCAAAACACCAAACCACTGAACATCAAGTAAGAGGCCCACTATGGAGAACTGGCTGGTCGCTCACGCCGTTAAAAATGCGTGGCAGCGTCCGTACCTCGATGGGGTGTTGAACATTGCGCCTTTTCGATTAACTGAAAAGACCGGAGCGATCGGGTTTTTCAAGCACGGGCGTAATCCGATTCCTTTACCGGGCGAGGGGTGGTGGCACGCGTTTGTAATTGACAAGCTCCACCTCAACTACGGCAACTTGAGCATCCCTCCTGAGCGCTGGAAGAAACTTACTACGTGTGTAAATAACTTCCATGCGTGGATGCAGGTGTATAACGAGGATGGGACAATTATCCCGTCGAATTCTGTGTATTTCTGGCGGACACTCTCCGGCCAAATTTACATGGCAATTCCACAGTCAGAACGTTACAAATGGTTAGACGACACGCCATGTTACCTACGCATTTATGCGGGTAATGATGGCGGCGAAAACGCTCCTGTTGTTAAACCGACGTTTATCGAACCGTATAATCCGCCGAACCCACAACAGATTCAAATCGTCTTAGACCGTTATAATCTGTTGAAAAGCCAGAAAAACGGCTATGTCGATTTCTGGGTAAACGGGAAGTTGATTGTCGATCCCAAGCCTGCAGATATCAAAGCGTGGGACGATATTGAAATCCGTGTCGATGGACGTATTCGTCGTGTGATTGAATACCGTTGTGGGGATTTGCAAACGTTCTACTCAACGCTTGACCAAACACGAAAATACATGCTGCATATTCCGAAAGGTGACGGTATTTGGATTTTCAACAACGACTGTGAAATTCAGTTGCTGTGGAAAGGCGAAGGTCGTTATTACCATCGTCATCGTCATCAGGATGTTCGTCAGTTAACGTGGAACGATCTATCGATTCCTTCGATGCGGATTTCGAAATACCGCACGACCTTTACTAACCCAATGAACGATATTGACGATTTGACGATTCGTTTATTGATACGCGACGATTTCCTTGACTTGAAGCCGCTGTATAACTCTACACACACTCATGACCTGTATCGTCTTAACGATGAGCAGATTATCGGGGCGATGGTAGGTGCGAATTCCAACGTACCGGAGTGGACCGCAGCCGCGCTCGAAGAATCGGCAGCAAATCGGTTAGCCGCAGCTAAACTTCGGAACATCACACGCGATCTCTGCACAGACGCGTACGGCTACAATGCCGCCGCACGTTACAGTGCCGACACTCCACAGCGTCTGGAACTTACATCCGGTGGTTATCGCGGTACTCTGCCCGACTTACTGGCAACGCTGTCAACTGTATACGAGTACGATGCCGATGGGTTGCTGTTAGAACATCACCGTAATGCAGGCTACGATGTTTACATCCCACGCAATCCAGAAGCACGCATCATCGAAGCTATCGCAGGCGAAGTCTCAGACGCGGTGAATATTGTTGACAATGCCCCTGACTTTGAAATTGAGCCAGGTTCAAACGTTGGGCTGTGGATTCGAATGGTCGTCGGGGAAGTTCCAACCAACGACTACTACAAAGCTGAGGAAGGAACGGATTATACACGTGACGGGAACAAAATTACCTGGACTGTGGATCGGACGCGACGTCACCCGACTGTGATTTACGATGACTTCCATTTGTTCTTCGAAGTGGAAGTTAAAGTGTCGGAAGGGCAGATACGTATTCCGATTGTGGCACGCAACCAAGACGGGCAACAGCGCACACTGTGGCTACCAATGGAAACGGTTGAAGTGTGGCTGAACAACCACCCGCTGGTACATGGTATCGATTACCACACCCGCTGGCCGGAAATTGTGGTGGTCTGTAAGGCATGGATGGCAGACGGAGATACAAACAAAATCTCAGTGCGTTGCCGTGGGGTGACCGGTGAACTCCGTATTCCTAAACATGGTTTCGTGTCAAGCGGTCTGCTGTCTAACAACAACCAATTTGATTGTCGTGATGACAAAGTAATTCGCGTTGTGGGTGGTGGTTCACTGCTACTGCGTGACGAAGTCGTGTTCCGTGAAGACAACACTGTAGGTGTCGATATCGTACAAGACGGGTTCCCATACTCGGTCGACGATCCAACTATTCCGTTGCGGACGTTGGTAAGCGGCGATACGTACAAGTTGCGCGACACTGCCCGCGATTTGGACACACGCGTTGAGGCTTATTTGTCTAACTGGTTCCCGACACCCCCACCGGTTAACCCGGTACCGTTGCCGTATCTGTATCACCTCTATTCGCCAACCCTGAACAAGATCTTGTGGGACTACTTGCAAGGTATTCTGATTCTGCGGGAAGACGATCCGGAGTATCGTATTTCGACGTCACAGCTGGATAACATCATGGAGCGTTATAAAGACCTCCTCCCGTTTGACCCGGCCTACATCGGTTACGATAAAGCGTTTGTAAAACTGCATCCGCATGTGAAATACGAAACGGTAGAAATCAACGAACTTGGCTTTGCCTTCTTAGACCGCGTCAATGAACGTTATCTGAATGGCGAAGTGCAGCTTAATCAGTATCTGATAATCAAGGGTTAATCATGGCGAAGATTGCGTCCAAATTAATCGACAAGGATCGCGGGTTCGAAGTCTGGGACCCGAGTGAATTGTACGAACCAAATAAACCAACAGGCTACGTACCTAACCCACGTGACCTTATCGTGAACGACATGACCTCCGGTTTTGACCGTGTGGTTAGCGTAAACTATTCGGCACCGTCGTGGGAAACAGAACCGTTCGGTGGCGTCGGCGTGGCTAACCAAGACGGGCGTCTTAATGGTCACTACCCATTACGCTCCGACAAATATCGCGTCTACGTGGACAGCACCAAACTTCCACCGACGATGGTTATCGACGATGCCGTTACTTTCAACGGTCCCGATATCGACGGTGTACGTATCTTGCGTGGCTCATCTGTAAACGATGATGCGGAAATCCTGTCTGGTTATTACAAAGACGGGGTTCTGAAAAAGAACTATCTGCCGGTGCAGACTATCAGTGCGGCTGACGCAGAAACCGTGGTGAAGCAAGCGATTCCTGGGAGCTGCCTGGCCGAAGTCAGTAACGGCGAAGAGTGTACCTTCCTGGTCTACTCCGACGTCGGTAACGTTGTTCAGATCGCTCACGGTCACATCATCAAGACCAATCTGGTGATGGCGCAAGAGACTCCGTCTCGTACTGTGCTGGGTATTAAACTGGTTTCACCGTTCTTAGTGGACGATAATGGTACTACGCTGACACTGCCGATTAATATCCCGCTGGAATCTATTCCGCTGTGGTGTGATATCCAGTATAGCGACGGAACCAAGCGCTTGCCTATCGATGGTTCGCGTGTGAAGTTTAACGGTCTGCGTAACTCTGGTGCCCACGACACATTCTACATTGCGTCAAACGCCGGTAATGAGTTACCTTGCCAGTTAAGCTATCAGTTGGCCCGTGGTGAAACCTACGGTGGTACTGACATTGTTAAAGATACAATTGTCAAAGACTATACCGCTGTAACCGAAACGGTCGATGGTGCGTATTCCATGAAACTGTTTGTGGTTCCACGTTGGTTGGATGCGAACCGTGGTTATCGTCTGTCGTTCCTTCTGTACAACCTGACACGCGGCCAAGTCTACGACGCGACCGCAAACATCCAGTACACCACAGGGACTACTTTCGACCCACTATTGATGGGTGTGAAACAGCGTCTGAACGTGCAGGTGGATATCAGCAAAGTGAATCCACAGTTCCGCGCATTCATCCAGGCGCAGTCTTTCGCTATCACGTTAGTGAACCCAGGTAACGAGTTGAATACCAACTTCCTTATCGAGTACCTGCCAGATGGGCTGGTCTACGGTAATGAAATTTGGGCAGAGTTCAAATACTCCAATGTCAACTACTCCACGCTGAACCTTCGTTGTGGTTGTGCCTCTAAAGCCGAGTGGCTTAAAGCGTTGTACGAGCCGATTTATCCGCTCTACGATCGTCGTAATGAATCTGAGGCTCCCGAGCCTACGCACTTTGAGGTGCATGTCGGTGGTAAGGTTTACACCTACGGCATCGATGAGTGGTTAAATGAGCAAACGGTAGATTATCGTATCGCTCTGGACGATTCGTTAGTTATTCGCTGGATTCGTCGCACTCCTACGGATACGCTTAACCTCGCGGCTACGCCAATGCTGGCGCACCACATCGAGTAACAAACCTTCCTCCACCCCTTCGGGGGTGGAGGTATGGAGATTGTATGATACTGCGAAAAAACGATTGGCGACACTATCCGGGCGCGATTGTTGACGATGTCACACCAAATGTGCACTTCCTTCAGTTCGCCACAACACTACAGGGATTAGGTGTCCAGCACTGGTACGTACACCTGGCGTTACACAATCCTGAGCTACGTGGTGTTGATCCATTCAGTCCGGATTTAACGCTCGAACAAAAAGCGATGATTGTTACGGAGTGCGCGGAAAACCCATGGTACTTCTTCCGTGAATGTGTCCGTGTCCCTGCGGATGGTGTAAAAAACGGGATGCCGTTTCGTCTAGACCGCGGTAACTTTTCGATGTATTGGATTTTCTTCAACAACATCGACGCCGCTATCGAGTTTCTCCGTCAGCATGGTAAAACTGTCGGGATGTCCGCATTGCTATTGTGGCTGATGCGCTTCCTGGAGAACTCACGTACGATTCTTATCACGAAGGGTCCTGCCCTGCGTGAAGAAACTATCAACAAAATGAAACAACTGCGTAACGCGTTACCGGATTATCTCTGGCCTCATCACCCGGACGATCCTGATAACCGTGAGACATTTGCTTGTCTAGCACAGGGTAACAAACTTATCACCGGCATCGGTCAAAACGATAAGGAAGCTGCGAACGGGGTAGGCCGTGGACTCACAGCCGGCCGCCTGTTCTCGGATGAAGGACCGTTTACCAACAACATCCACCATATCCTCCCTGCTGCACTAGCATCGGGTACTGCGGCGCGTCGTATTAACGAAGCCGAAGGTGTTCCATACGGCAACGTCTTCGCAACAACGCCTGGGGATTTGGCGACAGAAGAAGGCGAGTACATGTACAGCCTGATGACGTCGGGGATTTCGTGGGATGAACGGTATATCGACATTCCGACTCGTGCACAACTGATTGACATGATTCGCAAAGGCTCTACTGCGAAGATTCCACGTATCATGTTCTACGTGAAATATAACCACCGCCAACTCGGTACCACGGACAAAGAACTCGCAGATATGATTGCGAACGCCCCAGGTACACTAGACCAAATCCGCCGTGACTTCGGTGGTGAATGGACAACCGGCGGTTACAACAAACCGTTCTCAGGCGATGATGCAAGACGTATGAACGCCTCGCGTGTTCGTGCGGCGCAGAAAATTATCTCTGCTTCCAACTACGTAACGGATTGGTATTACACTGAAGAACAGATGCTGGTTAAAATGCAAGACCGCCACATCATCGGTTTGGATACTTCCGAAGCCGTTGGACGTGACGCCATTGCCATGTCAATCGTCAACTCTGTCACTGCCGAATATGCCGGCAAGCTCACCGTGAACGAAACAAACGTCATCGGGTTTGCGATTCACTTAGCAGACTTCATGATCGAATATCCGAACACGGTACTCATTCTGGAACGACGGTCTACCGGCTCCTCGGTAGCAGATGCCATCATACTGCAGCTGCAATCTAAGGTTCGCGATTTGCATCGTCGTTTGTACGTGAAGGTGACCCAGGATTACTCAAGGAACGATGAACTTTACAAAGAGTTCCATCGTGGCCCTGTGGGCAGTCCAGAGCGCTTCTGGGACAAATTCCGTAAATACATCGGTTTCTCAACCGACCAGGATAAACGCCGTAAGTTGTATGGTGAAGTATTTACCACGGCGTTGCGTCTTTCTGCGGACTTACTGCGGTCAGGCGAATTGATCGACCAAATCCTCGGTCTCGTCGAACGAAACGGGCGCATAGACCACCGTGCATCCGGTCACGATGACCTGGTAATATCCTGGCTTCTGGCAATGTGGTTACTTCTGTTCGGCAACAACTTAGGCCACTACGGTATAAGTAACAGCCGACTGATGATGCGCAACCGCAATATGCTCGGGGGCATGGCAGGTGAATTCGATGAAGAGGCTGCAGTCGAGGAAGAAGAAAAGCAACAACAACTGATGGGGCAAATTGAAACGATGATTAGACAGAGTCAAGTTGTGGCCGACCCGGTACAACAGCTCATGTACAAGAATCGTATTCAAGCGCTCGTCTCTCAACTCAACACTGACGTTCGTAACGTCGCATCGATGGAAAGCTTGAAAGAGCTAATCCAACGACAGAGGATGAAGTGATGACTCAACTCTACTATGCAATCGTGATGGTAATGTGGATTTGTCTGTACTTTGGCTTACGCCACACCATCGAAGTAATACGCATACACGCACAAAGTCACGATGTCTGCACACGCACAATGCGGCTCGGACAGATTATCTGTAGCTTTGGCGTATTGCTTATCGGTGGACTATCGACCGCGGGGCTACACGTTGTGTATACCCTACATCAAGTTGCCGTATCGGGAGCACTCGCCTGAATCAACTTTAACTCGAAAAAATACGACGTAGCCACCTCTCCGAAACTGGAGAGGTGGCATTTTATTTTATTTCTGCAAAGAGCGGATCAAGAAGTACAACAACAACGCATTACGCAAAGCGGCCAAGGCGGCTTCATGGCGGATATGTGTTTCTCGGGCAGCCAGTTTCTCAATCCGTTCACGTAACGATAACACGTACGGGTTGGGGGACTTCGAAGCCTGGTACAACGAACGCATACGCAGTAGAACCGTACTCGCATCGTTAAAGTTCAGACGAGAAGTAACAATTTCGTCGAACGCGTGCGATAGCGTGTCCTCCATGATAGCGTTAATCTCATCACGCTTTTTGCCAAGCGGTAGACTTGCAATATACGCCAGCAAAGTTTTCAGTGCCGCGGGAGATGCTTTGGGTACTAGCTCCAACACCACTTTTGCTAATTGCTCTTTGTAAAGATTGTTGATATCGTAAGACGCATCGAACAGATTCTGCTTAGCGATATCCAGTGCACCCACTTTGTCACGGATAATCGACTCACCATCTAACTCAATTCGGGTTGACTGCGTAATCACACGACTGTTATCACGACGCACTTTGTCCAGCACCGCGTAATAGTCCTTCACAGTTTGTTTGGTACGGGTGTTCAAGTCGGTGATAAAACGCAATACCAGGTCTGGCGTATCAAAACGTTTAACCGCGTCGTAGTTTGGGTACTCCGGAGAACAGAAGTATTCTGAACGCTCCTGCATGTGCAGACCCCAGTTGCCTAAACGACGGATATCGAACTTTAACGACAACATCGAGTATGCGGCGTCGGCAGCGGCCATGTCGACCGGCTTGGGGAAGAAGTGATAATATATACTGGAGTAGAATTTGAATTGCAGAAGCGTTACTAACGATACCGCCGCGGCGTGGATTTCACGATCGGCGAATTTCGACATCATTCGATGTAGAGTATAGACCGTAGAGAGGTTATACGGATCACCCGCCACTGCCCAGTCGGTGTTAATCGTACCTGATTCTTTAATCATCTCGAACAGATAATCTTCATCCACTTTCAAGACATCTTCAAAAAAGCGGTTACGGTCAGAATCGTAGAAACGAATGGTGTGGACGCCTAATAGATTAGACCCTAGCCACTCCACATTCCCTTCACGTTTAAGAATGTTATCCACGTGAAGTTGAATTTGCTTTGCAAAACGACGATCAATTACGACATGTTTAAAACATTCGTCAAACACTTTACGTAATCGGTCATTCTTCATGGCTTCTGCAGCAACCACCAGTCCCATCGGGACGTAGCCGCCAAAACCATAGTCGTAATACAAGCCCGTAGAATACGTGTCATCGTCGAAGAATGGGTCACGTCCGAATGATTCGACGGCAACCTTCACTCCGGTATCGCGATAACAACCGGTACTGAAATCATAAACCAGTTCAGACATGGCACTAAACCTCTAAAAATTTACGGATATATGTTATCATACTGAGAGTATACCTGAAGGAGATTTTACCCAATGATGAACTATGAACGTAAGCACACGTGGCAAGAAAAGCTACGCACGGGGCAGATACATTCTGCCCAACAAGTGAAGATGTGGGTGCTGCCGCACGGCGTCATCTGCGAAATGGTCCAGGTCGGAGGATTACCTATTCTTCGAAATGGTAAATACGATTCGATGAACACGGTACTCGCGCGCTTGCTGGCCGATGCAGGCATAATGGGTACCGTGATTTTATATTCAACCGCAACGATTCCTCAGAACCTTTCTCGCTGGTTAACACATTGGCTTTCCAATGACCCTAGCGAGGACGATCCGTGGCTACGTTCGATGACAGTGACAACAATGGGTCAACGGCCGACGAAACCCCTCCCATTCCAGGTCAATGTAATTGAACCAGCTATTCTGGAAGCGGGTGAAGTGTTTGAAGCAATCAAACACCGATCTCGCGATGTTAGCATCAGTCAGTTTCTTATCGAAGCGAATGATGTGACTTACCGGCTGGAGCCTGTACGACGTATGGACGCTCGTATCGTCGACTGCACAGAGTTCGGTTATGTCTTGCGCACACAGGGCAACCACACGTTCCTGGCATCGATGCTTTCTCGCCGCGTGCAGGGACAATTAGCACACTACAAAGTGTCCCCTGCTGACCTCGTCGGTACCGACGTTAAGGTCGAATACACAATGTTTACCGAAGGGAATCGACTGTGTAACTTTAAGTCTCCGGTAGTCTATCGGAGTAAGGCACTTGATGCCTTAGGCGACCAGAATGTCCCGACATACGATGGCCCCTATCCGTTTAAATCGCAAGCATCTGCAAACCGTGCGCTCCTTACGGTAACTCGGTGTAAACGTGCAGCGATCACACGGACTGATGGGGAAATCTATGGTAAGGACACTGAGTCTGACGCAAAACTCTTTTCGTTCCGGCGTGGTGTAAAACCTGGACTATATGCCGCAACGTTTGAAAAGGGGGATGACGTCGAGTTCTGGCAGTTCGACAGTGATTTTGCGGTAGATGCAATAGACCCAGAAGCGTTGGTGAGTGTCATCACAGACCAAATCTTTTACGCGACGGGTATGAACCTGCTGGAAATCTTTTTAATGTACGATGCCAGATTACCTTCACAGTCAGTCAAAACGTAAGGAGCATCCTATGTTTACTGCGCCAACCATGCGGGTGGAGCAAGGTCTTAACCTGGTGGTACACGACCAGCGGTTAATCGACCTCTGCGACACAAGCATAATTACTGCGATGATGGACCATAACCCTTTAGGTGACTACGGAAATACCAGCGAGATTTTGGCTGTTGCTGCCGTCCTCCGTCGTATTTACGGTCAAATAACCATCGTAGATCTCTGTAACTTCATTGACAACCACAGAGATTTAACTAAAGGGTTGGTCGCACTTACTCAAGATGGTGTGTCAAGTTTTGACAGTTCTCTTGGTAATTTCCTAGACATCGGTTCCGGGTTCGACTCCGGGCTAATGTTCATCACTCGTGAACGCTACGTCGCCGTCTGGGAATTTCTGCAACGCATGGGTGTGCATGTTCCTGCAAAGATCATGCATTACCAAACTTACGACCTGAATATTTTCGGGGAGCCAGGGTTATGGATAAAACCAGTACACCTTGGCCTTGATGGCTATACCATCAAGTGTTAAGTCACTAGGCGTACTCTCTTCGGGGAGTACGCCAATCTTATTTTTTTGGTTACTTTTTAACCAACCGGTTAAAGGGGTCTGGGAAGCATCAGAAAACGATTAGGTGGTATCGACGTAGGGTAGCTCGTTTTTGGCAGTTTATCGTTTTCTAGGGTCGGTTACGTGCGTTTTAGAGGGGGTTATGTATCGAGACAGAGAATTTATTTTTGTCGGGGCGAGGAAATTCAGGGAATGGGGATTCAGGATTGTATGTTTTTTAACCAGTTATTAAAAACGCTCTAGAAAGCGCTAGAACGAGATTTAACTCAGACCCAGTACACTTGGGTTCCCCCTACCGTAAAATCGCGCCAGCGGGCCGCTGAGAGCGCGAGAGTGCCATTCCCGTTTCGGTTCCGAGGTGACGGTCGCGGCCGGCGACGACGATCACACGTTGGGTAGCACTTCGTGCCATGTCTGGGTGAAAACTGGATCGTTCTGTAACCGACACACACTGTCGGTTACTTACGAGTTCTTTTGGGTTGTTTAACTCACTCTAAAATCCCCCTTAGGGGATAATTTAATCTAATTCTCAAAATTTCTTTTTAAAACAATCACTTAGATTGTTTTTTAGATCGATCCTGTGGATCGGGTCGAAGACCCTTTCCTTATACGCGTGCGCGTGCGCACACCCGTATCCTCCAGGATCTTTTAAAATATATAATAATATTAAATATAATAATACCTT